>JACCDK012049679.1_pt1 | contig 56141 bp, 49 predicted proteins | sample 7445871 | NCBI WGS metagenome assembly JACCDK01 (sample SAMN15323436, study PRJNA562643) | freshwater metagenome | isolation source: river surface water | place: USA:Blue River Watershed | collected 2017-08-15 | reverse complement strand
TAATATATATACAAGAGTTATAAGATATCGTAGAAATCTCTTAGTGTTCTTTGAATACTTATAAGATGGCATCCGATAGTGTACCACTCAAAAAATCTATCAAAAAAAATAAGTCTAAAAAATCTAGAGAGGACTTGGTGGTCCTAGGAGAGAAAGATGATCTAGCAGGAATGATTGTTAATGCTGGTCAGAGTATCAATTATAGAGAAATGGTTATCATTTGGCTGTGGTTTCTGCTGATCCACTCGGAGATATTTATTGAAAAAATATTGGTAATAATCAGTGGATCGGTCGACGAAAATAATAATATGACCATGATGGGGACCATCTATTCATCATTTATTATGATCATAGGTATCATTATTATTGATATGGTTTATCGATAAACCTATACTCACATAGTATTCAGACGCCAGTAGATAAAAAAAAGATTTACCTTTGGCATCCTGTATCTACTCCTCATAGTAGATCACGGTGTCCCAGCTCATCATAATCATTTTGACTACGTAGCTACGGATCAGCTTCGCCTGTTCCATATTGTTCACATGATCAATATTAATTTTTCCAGATCGAAACAGCTTGACCGTGGTCAGCTTCTTTCTGTATTTTTTTGAGCCTTTGGAGTTCTCGTGCCACTTCATCTGAATTAGTTTTGCAACTCGAGTCATCTTATCATCAGAATCGTGGTAAGATGGTTTGAGGACTCGCGAGCGATCCGCATTCTTGTGATAATACAGACGCACCATCTCTGATAGCTTATCAATTTTGTAGTTCCCAGTAATAATTTTTGGAGTACTAAACTTGATTAGCATGCCTGAGTATCGCTCGGGATTGAAAATCATATTATCAATCGGGAATGGCGGACGATGCTCTGCCGAGATATCAATAATAGCTTTCTCTAGAGTAGTCAGATCAATAAATGGAACTAACTGATACGATGTGTCCTCTTCATGCACCACCCGCACTTCCTTCATACAATCATCGGTGAGTAGCGTTAGTGCTTTAAAGTTCTGCAGAATTGGAGATAGATAATCTACATCCACTTCTTTAGTTTTGTTCAGCAGAAGCGTATCCGGGAATGATTGAATATAGGATACCATCACACACAGAATATCCTCCAATAGCTCATCATTGCCCTTTGAGAGCTTTCCAATTCCAGGAATCTGAACTCGCCCATTAGTAAATAATTTCACTTGATACGAGTTATTTACGTCCTTATCGGTAATAATGGTGAAAGTGATTTGAGAATTGAAATGCGTTCCAAGACCCTGGCTGCGGCGGGTTTTGAGCTCTCCGCGTTTCTTTTTCTTAGAGATGCGATCCTTGTAGCAAGGCATATCTTTGTAGCTATCTAAAATTTTATGCCCATAATTACAGCCGATTTCGACCACTCTTTCGGTCAGTTCCAATGATTCAATCGCCTTAACCTTGTCAAATTTCACATTAGTGATAAATCCGTCGAGAGTCATCGTCGATAGCGAGATTTCCGAAGATTGAACAGTAGTAGCCATTGTGAATCAGTTTGATTGTGGTTTCAATTGAGTATATTATAGGTATAACAAATCAATTTTATAAATAGCCGAAGACCTTATAAGTATCCAAAGAATACCAAGAGATTTCTACGATATCTTATAAATGTCTGAAAATACTCAAATACCTGTGGATATACCAGTCTGCAAAATAGATCCAGTATGTGAGGTAGATGCACTAATTGAAAAATGTGATGGACTAATCGATCAACCAGCAGTAGATGCATCCAGACATAAATTTATGGAAAGTGCTATTGAATCGTATCAGCAGGCATCGGTATTGCTCGGATATTTTTCGCAGCTGAAAGATTTTGACGAAGAGTTAGAGAAACTAAATAATAAGTTAACCAAACATCGCACAAAGATACTATCATCGTATATTGATATACTGCCGCAGGATTATATTAAGTCATTGTCAGTACCATCCAAGCAAACTAAATTATTTCAAAAGGGTATCCACAAGTACCACAAAGTAAAAAATTACATATTATACGACTATAGGCGCAAGCTGTACAATGAACTGGAATACGAGGATGTGCGTATAGATAAAATAAAAATGTTGGTCGACACAATAGTACGCCTAGACAAACACTATGATATCTATGAAGAACTTATAGTAGATATGCAAAAAAAGAATAAAAAATTCAATAATATCATGTGCAAGCATATGACTGAATATATTTATATATGAAAGAATAAGCTCAAGCATATGACTGAATATATTTATATATGAAAGAATAAGCTCAAGCATATGACTGAATATATTTATATATAAGTGGTTGCACATGTTTTTTACATTAGATGAAACAGAGTATCGCTGTTCTTTAGAGCACTGGTAGCTAATGCATCAGCAATATCATTTCCATCAGCATGCTGGCTTCTCTTCCCCTTTTGGTGAGAATATACATGCGTAAAGTTTACTTTTACTTTGTTTTGCTCAAATAGCGTTAAGTAATAGTATAGGATCAATATTAGATCTGCGTTTTTTCTCGACTTGGTTAGTAGTTGATTCTTGCGAATCCACCCAGGCATATACTTGTGCACCACATCTATCCAAAATTTTGAATCCGTGATTATGTCAAAACTTTGAATAATTGTATCATTATGTTGGTTCAACTCATTCTCGGAGTACATTAGCTTCAATGGGTGAGCTTGTTTCAGAAAATATTTATTGAGATGTTCCACGGGACACTCAATATTTTTTTTGAATATAAATTGCTCAGCATACAAGAACATAGTAGCAAAGATTGCCAATCCCTCCATGCGAATATTTGTGGGGTCAAATATTTCTTCCACATCGTTCAAATTTATTTTCATTGTCTCTCCCTTGCAATTAATTTTAATTTTGTCCCCAAAGCACGATTTGAATAAATATATTCCAAATCCTCCAGTGGCCAACGATTCTTTAGTTTTTTTGTCATATTTTCCATTTTCGAGGCAGCCCCCATCTGTGTAGATCACGTTCTGACTCATAGTATAGGATTGCTTATATTTATAGGTCTATACTATCAATTTTTGCAACACCCATATTCAAAAAAAATAAACTTGTATTTATGTCATAATTGACTGAATATAGTCCGTTTGCTTTGTCATAAATAAATGTATATCATCATATAAATCATATTCTGACAAAACTGAAGATACCTCTGAGGAGTCTATAGAGCATGAATCATCTACGTCTGCTTCAATAGTTTGAATAGCTGTTTTGGCGCTCATTAGGTTGAACAGTACAATGAACATAAATAGAACAAAACACCCAATAATAATGAGTTTCATTATAACGATTACTACTATACTTATATATTTATTTTTCTTATCTCAGAACGTTTGTGGAAATTTAATGTCCCTGTTGCTTCTTCATTAATTTTTCCTCAGGGGTTTCAAGCTTAGCGTGTTCCGTGTAGTGTTCACGTGGTACCATGAAGGTAGCCTTCTTAGCCTCAGCGGTGATCGCGCTTTGTTCCGCAAGGTACTTTTGCTCATCTGGGCTGAGCGTGCTTGGCCAACCCGTATCATCACGGGTTACGTTGGTGCTAGCACCTAGATATTGAAGGCCTTCCTTTTGCGTAAAATCACCTTTCGTAGCATAACGCCACCACGAAACGCCTTGTGGTACTACTACAAGTAAAAGCATTACAATGGTTCCAACAACTAGAATCCACCACAATGCTTGACCCACATAGCGCCAGCTGCGCATCAACTTTACTTGCGCAAACATGGTATCTTTTTGGTCTACATTAGCTTCCGTAACGTACTTACGGGATACTCCACCCGTTAGGCCACCTACCGTAAATAATTCAGAATCCATTATTCAAGGGTATGATATTATCACCGAATTTATCTCTTTATATACAGCCTGACATACTATGATCAAAATTTTAAATTAAATATCTGAGGGGGTCTACTTGTGCACACACCTGATATATTAGATCATATCTACTGAAATGCGTATCCATACTTTGCAACTTTTCCAGTCTTAGACAGATTTAAATATTCACCTTGCTCGATTGAGGATAGAGATTTAAATAAATTTAACTCTTGTAGATATGATGGAGATGTCATTTTTTCTCTAGTACCAACAAATGTAGCGATCGGTGGAGGCGTAATGCCCAACTTTGACTCAATAACTGTTAATCGATTTCGAGTACTAATAATGTCTCCCACAATATTATTTAATTTTAGATTCAGCGCAGTGTTTATTACATCAATTTGCGATTGAATCGTGTCCGATTGATTATTGTGTGCGTATATATTCAGCCCAACATTTGTAAAATTGGCCAGCAATAGTATGACTATTGCAAATATGAATATCAGTTGAACCCATTTTTTTTGGTACCAATGCTGCACCATTGGTTTCATTTGAGGCATTGGCGCGATTGCTGGTTGTGCGTCCATTTTCGATATCTTTATATCAAAAATAAAATTGACTTCTTCTTATTATAATATAGAGAAGAAGCTTTTGAACAAATTATTTACGATATAAGTATTTGGAGCAAAAAATGAATAACACCAACCAGCAGCTGTTTTCGATCTACCAAAATATATTTGTGTTCTACAAGTATCGCAATCTTATTTCAGTAGATGAGCCTCTTACTCAAGCAGACTTTGCCAAAAAAATTCAAAAGGATAAGTATATTCTACTTTCAGCCATTGATAGCTCTCATGCCGATGAGGTATCATCTATTGCAAAATATATAGATAATTTTAATGAAAAGAGCTCCTCCAGAGATATCCAGGTTACGCATATATTGTTAATCTATCCCGGGACTGAATGTGAGAGCAAGCGTGCTAATATGATGAAATTTGTCAATCATGTTAGGTACCCAGACTCAATGGTTTTGATTATTACGCCTACCAAGCTGAGTAATAGCGTGATCAAAGGATTAGTTGGGTTAGCTAGCACCAAGGAGCATAAGCATCATACCTTTAAGGCATATACGTACACCTTGCTCAATGCTATCCTGCCTGAGCATAAGTATGTTCCACAATATAAGATTCTCTCGGATGAGGAGATCAGTGAGCTTAATTTGAATGCAGACATGCTTCCAAAAAGATTCGAAGATGATCCTCAGATGGTTTGGATTGGTGCAAAAGTTGGGCAGATAATTAGATATAAATACTTATCTGAAACCACAATGTATGGATACAATTACGCGGTGATTGTACCATCTGCAAATTAATTGATTCTATCGCTTTAGAAAAAGCTCAGATATTCTATCGCTCAGATATTCTATCGCTTTTTAGAAAAAAGTTTCGGATATTCGAATAGATTATTTTTTTATGATAATGTCTGATTGTTTTAGTTTCGCTTAATATAAACGATCAATAAGTACATAAACATGGAGGCTCCAACACAATCTATGAATTTATCCGTTGGTGGAGAACCTGAATCATACGAGTATATGACTGGCGGGGCGGCCTATGATGGAGGTCGAGGAGGAACTTTATCAACCTGCCATAGTGCTGAGGGATGGGGTGCGTGGCTAGGATGTGTCGTTATTGATGGTACTATGCGTTATGGACCAACTATTCTGTATACTGCACTAATTATTACCGCTATATACATGGTTGTAATGTTTCTAGGTATTATTGTTGAAGCTGAGGTAGTAGAAGCTAATGCTTCAGTAATTGGCGCTGCTGCTGCATATGCTAGCGCAGCATTCCATCAAAAATGCAAAAACCGTGGAGGGTGCTCAAAGACCTGTCCGTACATCAGTGAGGCTGATCCGCGAGTAGTTATTTGCAAGCAAATGAATGCTATTGACGTGCTTTACGGACAAACTAAACAAGCATTGAAGGATGATCAAAATCTAGTAGAAGAATCTCTATTTAGCATCCCAGAAGCAAAGGTCGATACTACAGTAGGTGCTACTACCCCAGGTAGTACTAAGGCCACTGTGTCTAAGGAATGGTCTATGTATGTAGATACGGAAATGGAAGCCAGTCGCGAGATTGGTAATCTTTTGAACAAGGTGCAAGATTTAGATCGAATGTACGGAAGCGTTGATACAATTACTGTAGATCTAATTGATGCTAAAAATAAGGCAGTATCCTACGGAGCTGCTGCAGTCATTCGCAAGAATGCTTTGGTTACGGCCAGTCTCAATCTAAATGCTCAAATTATGCGCAAGTATGTGTACGAAGTAAATGCAGAAAAACAAAAGAAAATTACAAACTATCAAGAGGACTCAATCAAATGCTTTGACTCGGCTGCTGCCGTGAATGAAGCATATAAGACAAATATTACCACATTTGCTGCTGGATCTGCTTATGACACCGCAGTTGGTGTTATTGCTAAGCCTGGTGTAGCCTCTCAAGAAATTCTTGCTGCCATGGCATCCCTCTTGTCGCTTGCTCAGAGTAGCGAGAGTGATATGGGAAAAACTATTTCTAAATTTTCCACGGTCTCTGATGTATACCACAAGGCTAAGGGAGTAGTAGAATCTTTTGCGAATGATCTACCTGGTAAGATGGATGCGAATAAAATGACCCAAATGATTGAAGATGGAGATTACGAATCTGCGATTATTAGAACCGCTCTAGAGCCAGATTTAGTATCAAACCATAAGAAATTTGCGAAGGACCGTCTATCGTTTGACAGTGGTGGTGGTATCCCATCGGTGCGTGATGATGATAATGATGTGGTTCCATGGGTAGGTATCTTTGGGCGCCCAACCTATCGACGATCTAATGGTGCGAGTGCTGAGACCAGCACGCAGCCACTACAATCTATTCCATCGGATAATCCAAATCACTTGATGCGCAAGTCTAGTTTGCGATTAGGAACGCAACAATTTGCGTCCTAAATTAATTATTAGTTATCCCACCACTGAGATTTCAAAATAATCATATAGGTTCAATATGAAACAATTTGTTGGAGGTATAACTAACTCTGATAATCAAATACAATTAAATCTCCAAATCGCTGGAGGCGCCGCATATTCGCGAGTATATAATAATAATGTATCGATAGCTATTGACAAGCTACTCATAGTCAATGAAGCTCTGAGCAAGCTGCCAATAGAATCGCACACCGATACTGTGTTTTACATAGATCAGCTCATTAATTTATTTAAATCAACTCACATCGAGTTCTTATATGGATCATCCACATATCAGATCATTCATAATGCTCAAATAATACGGCTCTATCTATCGCATCTGATAAAAAAATTTAACACATCTGATATATTAGAGGCGCTCGGGCTCACCAAAATATTAACAGATGTGGAACAAGATGTATCCATTGGGTGCCATCAAGTAGATACTATTAATCCATATATAGATGAACTAATCGACGACGATGAAGAAAATCTACTAATAATAACCCGACAGATTCGAAATAGTTTTACAGAAATATGTGCATACATTAGCTCAAAACAATCAGAGATCCAAACTGCGTATGATATATTAGTGCGCGATCTGGATACAATTCTTCCGAAGTAAATAACATAGCAAATATCTTTTTTTCAATCTATTCGTACAAGTATTGTCGATGTATAAATATAAGTAGCAAGATAATAAACAATTATGGGGGCTACTGAGTCTATGACATATGCGCCCATAGATGTTGTAAATTCAACCGTAAATACTATCACAACATCGGTCATTAACAAACACAGCACCACTGCATCGGGCTCGCAAAAAATTACACTTTCATGCACAGATAAAGCATTCGAGCAGGCAACTCAAGCATGCTCCGATGACACTAAAAACCGAAATGCGATGATTGTAGCACTTTCTGATAAAAATCCACAACTAGCGGCTACAATGGCTCTGTCTAAACCAGAGTCGTGTTCATTATGCTCTGCTAAAAATATTGATCAAAAGATGAACATAACCATTAGCGTGAGTGATATCAAAGATAATACTATTGCAAATCAGATTCAAGCAAATTTAAAAACTAAAGTAGATGAGGTTATTTCAAATAAAACTGTGGGTGGGGTAGGTATGACTGACTCTCAAGTAAATGCTGCCAAATCATTCAAAAACTATATTACAAATGACTTTAAAACAGATATTGTCAACGATACGCTAAACAATTTTACATTCTCGCAAGAGATATCCTCTACTAATCAGCAGGTTTCCAATTTAAATCAAACTATGGTATCAAGTGCAATTAGTTCAGCCATTGTATCCAATGCTATTAGTAGTGGAATGGATATAACTACGGACACGGACGTAGTATCAAAGGTTACCGCAGATACATCTGGGGTTAATCCTCTAGATTTATTTGGGGGAATCGGAGCAATGATTGCTATGATAATTGGGGCAATTGGGGCAATATTTGTACTAGTCATTTTTATTAAACTTGCAATGGGTGGATCATCTCAAACACAACCTAATTATAGTGCACCACCAGGCTATGGAGCACCACCAGAGCAATATGGACAGCCTCAAGGATATGGACCTCCACCAGAGCAATATGGGCAGCAACAAGGATATGGAGCACCACCAGGCTATGGAGCACCACCAGGCTATGGAGCACCACCGGGACCAGAGCGACCCTGGTATGAGCAACAAGGCTATGGGCAACAAGGCTATGGACAACAATAAAAAAATAAATATTGAATGAGTATACTTATGCGCATTTTTTATTTTTGGGGTTGCATCCAGCTCGTTCCTTTTCGTATTTATTTAGCACTTTTTCAAATGTTGGAGATTGTTTAGTGATTAAAATAGTTTTAAGTTTGGTAATCTCTTGCTTGTATCTGGTTGCTGTAATTTGTTTCTGTTGCAACATATGCTTTAGATTTGCCATCTCGGTGTTGTAGCACTCCCGTTCTTGCTGGATTAATTTTTGATTTACTTTATCGTGAATGAGATACAGCCAGCGCATCATAGATACTCTTGATCCTGTGTAATCTTTCATAGGAAGATCTTTTAAAAATTTGGTATAGGATTGGCGGCAGTAGATGCATGGTAGTGTATTCTTGAGTGAGTTAAACATTTGGGTAAACCCTTTGACTCGATTTTGGTGATCCTTGTTATCTGGATTATATTTGATTGGATAGGATCCCGCTATTGTGCTGAACAAAAAGTTCCATGCGTGAGGACCCCAATATGAGGTTTTAATTCCATTTGTTGACATTTTATATTAATAGAACTAATATATTTACGGTATTGAAAATACTACTTAGGAGTATTTGACTGCTTATACTGAAAATAGAAATGGCTGGAAGATATTGGGATGAGCCAATCAATCCAAAACTACTCGATCCTACAACTATTGTCAAACACCATACCGTGTATACACATCTAGGCTGTGTATTATTACGATGCGCGATCGGAGTAGGACTGATATTATCTCAAGAAACCCTCAGTACTCCAAACCATAAAAATATTATTTATCTATTATTAGCACTATGCATATCTGTTGTAGCATTCTTCGGATCCAAATATATCAGACTCATTAGATCTAATACGGTTGTATGGAAAGCATATCTGAGAAATATTATTGCATACTCGGTGGCGGGCGGATTAATATACAAAAAAAGATTTGATTTGGCTGGTACCATAATGATCGCAGATGCTCTAATGGGCACCCAATCGCGACACATGGCTCATGTCATGTCATATTTACATGATCAGCGATAGACCCATGATCAGCTATGGATACTCTTGATTATAAATGCTTTCAAAAGCACTGGTTCTCCCTGGTGGGGAATTTCCCTTGATATGCTGAAGATAAATCATTGCAGCTGCTTTGGTCGCCTGCTCGTCTGGTTTTTTCTTTTGAACCACATCGGTGGCGTAAATTGCGTTTATTTCATCTTGGGTATACAATACATCCATATACTGATCGCGGCGAGTCAGAAAGATAATTTTGAAGAAGCTGGGCTTGGTAGGCTTCTTGGTATTTTTTTTATCCGCAATATTCTCTCGGGATTCCAAATCTAAATTTTTAAATAGATCCAGCTTAGCATTCAAATTTTTATACATATCTTCAGATTTAGAATCTGATGCAACCAGCACATCTAGAGAGTTTTTGATAATATCTACATCTTTAGAAAGATTCTTGAGAATCTTCACAATCTCAGTATTATTGCCGCTCATAGTTATGTATAGATGTATTAGCTGCCTCACGATTATATTTACTTGTAGTTTTATCAATTTTATAAATCTGCCAAAATATCAAAGATATGCCAGAATAGAGTCGGCTTCTTCGATTATTTATAAAATTGATTTTGAACCATTAATATATAGGATATCTACGAATACCAAAGGTAATCAAAATATGCGATTCTGTGAAAAATACAACTGTAATAACAAGCTTACGAGCATCATCCGTGGGGATGAGCTAATCTATCGCTGTTTTGTCTGTTTTGAAGAATATGAGTCATCTGCAGATGATACCCTAATGGTAGACGAATATTTACAAGAAAATGATACCATATATAAATCCAAAAATTATCTACTGAATGCATATGGAGATACCATATCCGAATTAGTGTACAAAAATTGTACCAATAAAGAATGCACCGAAACTATTGTTCGAGTAGTCAAGGTAGATCCAAATGGACAAGCAATCTACGTATGCCCAACATGTCGAGAACAGTTTATTTAGGATCGTCCAATAGAAAGATTCATTGGTTGAACTGGAGCAAATTGCATTGGAGCGGAGTATGGAGCTGGAGCTGGAGCTGAGTACTGTGGTGCTGGAGCTGAGTACTGTGGTGCTGGAGCTGAGTACTGTGGTGCTGGAGCTGGAGCTGAGTACTGTGGTGCAGGAGCTGGGTATGGAGCAGGAGCTGAGTACTGTGGGGCTGGAGCTGAGTATGGAGCAGGAGCTGAGTACTGTGGGGCTGGAGGTCTATATCCTTGATTTTGAAAAGGAGAAGATTGATAGCTTTGAGTTGGCTGAGGTTTATTTTTTGACCTAAATACCAAACCTAATATAAATAATATAAATACAATAGCCATTAGTGTAATGCCAGCAATTACCGAAAATGATGGTCCACTATTAACAATGACTTTTTTTGATACTTCGGTTGATGTAGTAGTTATTCCATTTGGATCAGTATATGTTGCTGATCCATAAACACCAGTCGGCGTATTTAGCTCTATGCTGGAGATTGAAACATATTTAGTTGTATCATTTACCCAAAGCATCTTCCATTTTGCATCAGACCATCCATATAATACTACACATCCATTATTATCAGCTGCTAAAAACACTTTAGAATATGTCCCAGGAACATTAGTACTCTTCCACAATATTTGCGATTTGGTTGTATCTTTGTATATTGTTGCAACTCCATTGGGGCTAACCGATAGTACTGCTCCAGAATTTCCAGCAGTATTTGATTGCCATATAGTTTTAGCGTCAGATCCCACAAGAAGCAGATTACCGTCTGTAGTAAATTTTAAACTATATTTTCCATGTGGAGCAGGTCTAGATCCAGCATTTATCCAGTCTTTAGAATCATCAAATGTATGGTTTATCTGTATATACATCAAAGAACTGTTATCCACGGTAGTTGAACTTGAATCTTTTGTTGTAGTTTCAGTCGCTGTTGTGCTTCCCGTTGGTGGACCAGTTGGAGCTCCTGGGGGCGCGGTTGATGGTGGTATTGCTGGGGGTGCTTGAGGAGTGGTTGTGGTAGATCCTCCATTTAAATTTTGACAATTAGCTGAACATTCTTGCTTTATATTTTCGGCCAGTTGTAGATTTTTCAGATCCATGCTCTGAATGCATAAACATGATGGACACTCTGTACGACTCTTTTCAGTATTAATAGATTTGTATCCACCATTGATACAATTATTGCTATAACAAATTGGATTAACTCCTCCGGATAAAAGTTTTAAAGCATCTCCGATTGGACTGACGCAAGAGCATAGATCATTAATTTTTGTTTGAAGTGCTGGATCATCGGTATATCGAGTATTGTATCCATCCGAGCATATTGTATTTTTTACATAATCATCCACCTTAGCTTTAATTGTTTGATCATTATCATCATCTGCGAGTTTACTTCCAGTTAAAAATTTAGAACACCTACTATCCATAATATTTAGATTGGTTGCACACCAAGCTGCTTGCTGATCTAATATTAATCGTTTGTCAATTTTTGAGTCCCCATAATTTGCAGTGGTGCATCCTCGAGTGAATGCCATAGGATCGTTCCATAGTTTAGACCCTTGTAGCCCATTGTACAATGTATAGTACTGCGAATTTGCAACCGATGACCACACCAGTTTTAACCCATTATCATCCCTATAGACAACGACGTGTCCATTATTATCAACGGCCATAAATGTGTTTTTCTCAGTCCCCCAGACACCGATTGACCACAGTACCTTAGATTTGGCTGAAGTCTCATAGATTACTACATTACCATCCTTTTGAACCGATAGTACCGCATCGGGATATCCATATACTCCGGTCCCCCATAGAACTTTATCAGTCTTAATCTCAGTTAGGATGAGATTTGCATCAGACTGAAATCTTAATTTATATTTCATATTGGGCGAAAATATACTTTTTTTATCAGATGCTTTGTAATCAGTTTGGTACTTGAATGTATTATAATCCTTATAATTATTATTATACGTATCTTGTGGGCCGATGGATGACCAAACAACATTATCAGTTTCAGATTCTCGCAAAACTACCACCCCTTCATTCGAATCAACTGATAAATAAACCGATTTTACAAAAGTATTAGTGTTCCATTTGGGAGTAGAGCTACTATTGTAGATAACCACATTACCATCTGGTTGCATATATAGGGTTGATTTAGGACTCCCATACGTACCAGATGACCATGGAGAAGTATTATCATACTTGTACACTACCAGGTTTCCATCTGGCTGAAAAACTAATTTATAGCGCGAATCTTTGGAATAGATTGTGGTTCCCATATAATATCGTGTATTAGATGATAACCTACTGTACCCACGTTCTCCGCCATCTGGATACTGTTTGATGCATCTATCATTCACTAAGCTAACTATAGCTGATCCTGATGTATAGCTTTTGATCATCTCTCTAATTGGACTATCCAGATCATCCGAGCGTAAAAACTTTTTCTCCAATAATAGCTTAGGAGTAGTAAGATACATTACTATCATATATCTATCGTAAGTATTGCCAGTCTGGTCGTATCGAATCCAATTCCTCCGATGTGCCAAGTTTTCCGGATTAAAAAACTGATATCCATGAAAGGCCACGGCATGACTCATCTCATTAATTCGGTTAAATAGTATACCAAACTCAGTACATCTATCATTACTACCATTTAGACTGCTCCAATTGACAGGAACTTTTCCATCTCCATCTTTTCCTGAATTCATTTCTCGCTCCTCATTTCCATCATTTTGCCACCCACCAGCTTTATCATCATTGGCTTTCTTACACAATCGATTTATGTCATTCTCAGAAATTTGTTTCAAAGTATAAATTGGGGTAGTATCGCTACCAGAGTCTCCATCGTGGCATTTTGGAGAATAGTCTGCGGGTGAGCTAGCTCCAATATTTGAACCCATAATATTTCTGAATATATATGGATTAACGCTATAAAAGGTTCCAGTGTATCCCAGCAACATTATGTCTATTACATCATCTACCCCATAAACATTATAGGATGAGTATGGCGTAAATATTTTCATTGGATCTTTCCAACCATTATCATCTATTTCATTGCCATTTCGATCAATATAACGAACCATTTTTTCTGTCTATATAAGATATCAAAGATATCTTTTGACAAATCTACGATTACTTGCAATAGAAAAAAAAGAATATACGAGCAGGTTAGACCTCATAACTATCGGTTATTGCTAACAAAATATCATTTTTCTCAGCCTGAATAATATCTAGTTTGATCAAAATTTCGAACAGTTTCAATCCGCTGTAGATTGCCTCAATCCATATAAATGTATTGATAAAGGTAGCTCCATCAAATGAATTAGTTGCAATCTTTTGGAAAAACTTTGGAGTAATATGAATGCCTCGGGAGTGCTCTGGATATTCAGATCCTCGGTTCACCCAGTCCAATCCTTCTAACCCATTATGCTCATTTTTTAGATATTCTAGCCACTCGTGGTGTTTCATGCGTTGAGTTATTCCAAAATTAACCAGCTCATATTGTTTCATTAGCATATCATTCGGCTTGTCAATAATCGAAAGCATTCTTATGATAAGTGATTCCCACGGCGCTAAATTGAACTCTACGATGCATTTGTAGGTAAGCTGTCGCTTGAGCTTACCCATTAGCTGAGATTTATCCACTTGAGCAACATATTGTTCAATAAATGCCGATACCAGTACTGCCGGGAACATGATTGATATTTATTCAAAAAAAAATCAATTTTGGCAATTGTTCCAATGTTTGGCAATTGTTCCAATGTTTGGCAATTGTTCCAATGTTTGGCAATTGTTCCAATGTTTGGCAATTGTTCCAATGTTTGGCAATTGTTTTACAATAATGGTTTGGTCATCTCATTCACCTCCCAGATTTCAACCTTTTTATTGCGAGTCTGACGCACCACTACCAATGGGCAGAGCTTCATATCAATCTCTTTAGCTGCAATTTCCAGAGCATTGGAGATTCCACTTGAGTCGATGTATAATGGAGCTCCCTCGGATATATGAGTAGCTCTAGTGCCCACAACTTTTGAATATTCGTATAGAGTCATATACTCAGAAGTAATGCGCTTCTCTGGAGAAACGATAACTATATTAGATACTTCTCTCTGAAGCGTTTGTAGCATGTTGCGTCTGGGGATAACAATAATTTTATCCTCCTCGGTTTCTTCATCTTCATTCTCATCCTCGTCTTCATCTACATCTTTGCTTGGCTGTTCAATCTCTCCAGCATCCCCATCATCTTCTTCTACTTCTTCAATATCAGATTCGATATCTGATCCAATGTCTGATCCAATATCCGACTCTTCATTAATTTGTTTTTTTTGAACAGTCTTGCGAGTACTCATGGGTTCAGCCTGCGATTACTTATATTAATATCAAATAATATCAATTTTGGTATATCTTTGATATTTTGGTATATCTTTGATATTTTGGTAATTGTCTATATTCAACCCTACATATACGTAGTATAAGTTTTGATAAATATGGATTATCTCACCCCAGAATTAGTATTCTACTATATGTATGCGACCGTGTTGGAATGGATCGAATACTGGTACATTTATTTGATTTTGACATTGCCCGCATATTTATTTACCCAAAATGCTCCAAACCAACTCCCGAATGAAGAAACTGCAATTTGGTTTAATCAAATTAAGTTAGTACTACAGCCTCATAAAAATGAATTTAATACCGAAAATCTGGTTGGTACTCAACTATTAGCTCTAGCTGATGAAAATGGCTATATCACATTCAATAAATTGAGTCTGTATTATCCTACTCTGGATACATTATATCTGAAATACTTAAGGGTTGATCTAACTAATAATACGAGCGAGGAGATCACTAAGGTAATTGATATTGCGAAAAAGCTGGATCTGCGTAGTATTCAGAAGTGCAAGTTTGGGCGAATCACTCTATAAATTTTCAGTTTTGGCAAAAATTGATATCGCGTCTGTAAGTATATAAACAAAACATATTAATAATACTTTAGCAGATTGGGAATAATATGAAGGGACTTCTAATCGTGCTCGAGGGTATCAATGGATGCGGTAAGAGTTCAATTATTTCTAACCTGAGTAATCATCTTAAGAGTATTGGAGAGACCGTGGTAGTATATAAATTTCCAGATCGCATGGGGAAGTTCGGGAGTCAAATTGATAACCACTTACAAAAAAAAGAAGTATTTGAATATAAATACGATCTACTTAGCGCGTTTGCAGCCAATCGATTAGCAGTGCGAAATAAAATTATCCAAGAGATTCGAGATGGGTGTATAGTTATCTGCGACAGATATTTCTTCAGTGGGATTGCGTATCAGATTCCGCTGAATGTATCTAAAAAAGTTATAAAACGATACAATACAGTCCTCAGTTATTTTGATAAAACCATGCCTATCCCAGATATCACGTATCTCATACAGGGAGATCACCTGCATTTGCGCAATGAGACTACTCAGAGGTATCATTATAATTCAATGGCTGCGCATCAATTATTTGACATATTCAGAGAGGTGATTCAATTGAACACCAATAAATATATTTTGCTAAAAAATGAATATGGCAAGCTGGATTCAGCTGTCATGTTTATCATAAATGATATTAATATGCGTCGATGCGTGTAAATAATCTTATTACTACACGTACGTTGATACAATCATGGATACCATATTGATAATATGATTAGCCTGATCGATGGTCAGACCAACATATAGATCTTCTTTTTTTACTATTTCTTTCAGGTCATCGACCGTTAGAATATCATATATATCATTAATATCTAAAGACATCTCACAAATAGTATCATAATCGTGTTCAGTTCTGATAAATTGAACTATGTTGGAAATCCACGCATCGGTACAATCTGTCAAATATTTATTCAGATTATTTTGAGTGATGTACTCATGCAATGGAATAATATCCTCGATGGTGATCACCACGTCAACCTCATAATGTTTATTGATGTATCGCTCGAGTCTTTTTTTCAGAAACTGAATAGTAATATCTCTATCGCAGCCATCCAGAATATCAACCACTCTGCGAACATTTGATGGATGAATTGAATTAACTTTGCGCGTTTTTTGATCCTTCGCGCGAATGATTGAGGATACTGCTTTGTACGTTTTCTTGTACAGCCCTCCCTTGTTGGTATATGGGTTGCAATAAGTTTTGGCAATCTCTGCAATATATTTCTTCGCATTTTTGAACAGCGCCTCCTCTATCTTGGTGTAAAACTCTTTTTCTGTGAGATTTGGGTTGAGCGTGGTTCTATCAATAGTATCAAATCGATCCTCGTATGCGATTAGTCTAGCCATCTGTCCAGTAATCTCATTATCGAAATAATATTCTAAATCAATTGGGATATTCTCCTCAACTACTCGTTCGACCAGTTCCATACGATCTCCAATAGTTAGCTCAGTTTGGTTCCCACGCTCGTTATATGTCCAAGGGTATCTCTTACAGACAATATACTTGAACCGCACATTTGGTTCAGGAATGATCTTATACTGAATACTCTCGTATCGCCCAATCAATCGTCGGACTGAGGCATTCTGCTTGTCCAATCGATATACCGCAGTTTTGATAAAATGGTTCACATTCCACTCAGTATTGAAGAACCGCTTGATTGCGATAGACACAAGCTCGAGCATGCTGAATACACATTTGATATCCAGAACCTCCATAATAATCTTCATACAGATATCCTTGAGTACGTCTGAGGTACCACGCTTCACGACCTCCAATCCCTTGAGAAATGGTTTCTTTGGGTAGAAATTAATCTTCTCTTCGTGGGGCACTCCCATATATTTCTTTTTACTCAGAAAGATTGCTGGATACAATACCTCCTCATAGGCCATCTTCAGAAAATTACTTCCATTATTTTCAACCAAATGAGCGTTTACTTCATTTTTAGCAATCTCAATCAATTCAAAAGTCTTTTCCACTAATTGTGTTCCATAGTCCAATTTATCAATCTTTCCAGTAAAATATTCTCGATCTATCTCAGTAAAGTGATTCTTGTTGCACGCGATGTACAGAGAATCGGTGTCACCATAGTAAATTTTCATATTTAGTTTGTCTTCTACATAGGCCTTAGCAAGTTTTAAATTGAATCGACCTAAGGTCGTGACGCTCGCAGCGGTCTCTACAGCACAGATAAAGGATATAAAGTTTCCCATCTCTCCGTAGTAAGTGTTCATGAACACCTTCAGAGCCTTTTGTTTAGCATTATAATAGTTGAAATCGAAACATGTTTCGTTATATTCTTCCATACGTGGATATTCATTTGTATCTGAATATTCTTTCGTTTTCATCTCCATTTCCATTTCAAATATTTTGTCTCCATATGGCTTCATAATCTTCTTCATCGCAGCTCGTTTAGCGAACAAATCGATTAAGATCGCAGGGCACAGTCCATATTCATTTGGATCATTATTGTGTTGCTTGAACCATGCGTGAAAGTCCCGGTTCAGGAATCTGAACGTTACGTAGAACATATTGACTCCAATACTTTTGAGATACTCTGCATACTCACGATCAACGACCAGTGTCTCTGGTGAGATATTGTATGTCATAATAATCGAGGGGTACAGAGAGGAGTAATCCAGTCCAGAGACCGGATACTGGTTCTCAGTATCTTGCATGTAGCTCATGTACTTTCGCACTGGCTCAGGCATATCCATGGTTAGATCCAATGTACGATCATTGATCGCATCGAAATGTTTTTCCACAAATGTATACCCATCAGCAATAATATTATCGTCAAATGGAATAGCACGATAAGCAAGAAACTCATCATATCTCAAACATGGCTTGACAATACCCTTGATTGGTGGCACTACAAATGCTCCAGGGAACTTTGCATCAGGATCTTCAATAGTTGGTTTATATAGCGTATCAAACATATAGTTTCGCTTTGCACCAGCATTCATCAGAAGATTTCTGACCTTACTACCATTCGCATAATAGAATGAATCAAATATGGATGTAAATGACAGAACTGAGATTTCTCTGCGGTCCTGAATAACATTTTTCTTCAGTAGGAGCGATTGTAGTTTGAATGTATCTATGAAACAATAATGGGCTACCATCTTCATCTCCTCGGACGTACCTTCTCGGTAGATCCGGAACATCTCCTTGATATCCATATCATCCTTGCTACCAAGATTACAGCGTTTCAAGCACTCATTCAACTTGTGCGAATCTGCATTTGGTTCCAATTGTTTGAATACTACTAAAGTATCAAAATTGACATAGCCAGGCATTTTTAGAGTTTTGCAGAAGGATGAGGCGGTTGCTCCATCAATCTTGATCATCTTTTCCGAGAAGTATCTACTAATCATAGTTGGTTTCGTTTCCCAGAACTCCATTTGAGTCAGAGACATGTTCTGCAGAAATGGTCCAATAATACCAAAGCTCAATGATTTGGTAATAATATTACGCCAGTCGAACCCTCCTCCATTGAACTCGGTAATGAAATCTGGTTGCATCATCTCAAATAATTTAGAGAACGCCAGAAGCAGAACTGCCTCAGACTCACAAACAATAGACACTACGTCATCCAATGGATCATTTTCCTTCAAAGTCAGACATACACTGAGCATGGACTCTGGTTTTTTCGCAAAGTGAAACGTGGTACAGATCATGAAAATTGAATCTTTCAAACATTTATCAGCATCGGGAAACTTATTCAAATCATGTGGGATCATTTCAATATCAAATCCTGCCAAAATCATTTTCTCGTATTTGAAATCCTGCACAGAGCATAACTCAGTTGAATGGTTTTCGTCAGAAAATGCTTTTAGATCATTAATATCAATAGAAATCACAAATTGCGATTTGAATTTACTCCCAAATATCTCTCGATAATTTTTGAGCAAATTCCAGCCAGACAGATTAATCTCATAGTTGCGAGCAACTACTCGATAATAGGTCGACCGATCATTGCTAAATGTTTTAATATTGTCCTCAATGCACAGATTGATACAACTCAATCGATTTTTTAGTGTTTTGAAATAAACACGCAAATACTTTTTCTCCTCGTGGTAGTAATGCATGAAATCTTGCCCGCTGATAATATCAACTCGCACGAACTCAATATCAAATGAATGTAGCTTAGACTGAATAGCCATCCTTTCCTGCTCAGCATTCTCAACACTATTAACACTAATGTCAATATATGGCAGAATCCCCTTGATAATTACAGTAGTTTTGCTGCCACATGGGGTGATCCCGTGTAGCATTAACTCGTATTTATTTTTAGAAATAGATTGCTCTACATCATTCGCAAGAAACAGTAGATCTGAGCCATTATCAATGTTAGCCTTGGTTCGAGCAATATCCGTTGGATTCAAAACATTTGCACGTTTTGGGATCAAATGGCGAGACTCGAGCTCACAGGCATCGGAAATAGTGAATACTTTCCCGTGATTATTCATAATGCTTCAAATTATACCGTTTTCTATATTTTATTGGTCGTACCATCAATTTTAAAATTGAGCCAAAAAAAAGCTCTAATTGGCTTAATTATCGTGTAAGAACTTATTGAACTCCTTAGGTCTGGTAAGGCGAGTTCTGCAGCAATAGGTATCTATATGTAGTAGATCGAATATGTCTACCAGATCCTCCGCATTTTTTTCATTTTTGAGCGCCTTCATCTGTTCAAACAATCTATAGACATGCCCTAGCAGATTGCCACAAGATGGACATTTGACATACGGATACATACTGTTTGTTGCTTATCTTAGTAGTCTTCGACTGCTTATATTAGTGTATATCGAAATCAATTTTAGAAAATTAATCTATTTAGAACTCGAATAGATTATCATCTACGGTGGTTGATACTCCATTAATATCAATAGAAGCATTGGTAATGGTATCGGAGACCGCAGCAGTGTTGGACACCACGCGAGCATTGATAAAGTCCAACTCTTGCTTGATCTTCTTTTTGATAGCAAATTGTACCAATGTGAGGAATGTCAAGTTATGCACCAATTTGCTGTTTACACGCTCATCTACATTACGATCAAACGTAGCTTGATCAGCTGCACCTGCTCTCTGGTCGGGCTTAATCAATCGATTAAATACAACATCAGTCAAGAATCGAAGAGAGCTATCTCCAGAGGTACCAGCAATACCACCTGGTTGAGCAACAACTGCGGCAACTGCTGGTGGGCCTACGACTGCGGCAACTCCTAGTACTGGGCGTGCATTTTGCGCAACCATCGGGCCTCCATTACGAGTTCCAATAGTTAGATTTCCAGCAACATCACGCGCTGTGTAAATTTTGGCATATGGTTTTTCCAATAGATCTCTTTGGAGGACATTGAGTCCAAGATTATTATCTTCAATAAATGAATCGAATGACATCGCGTAGTTGTACAAATTGGCTAATGGGATTTCACGCATTAGCGAGTGAATGTTGATTGGTACAACATTTAGATCAATAATATTAATCATAATTACGCGAGACCGTGGATTCTGATTAGCAACTGGGGCTAATGGTCCAATTACCGCTCGTACTGAAATATTCTTAATATAATCAGCTACCTTGTTCTTGCTATCAATTGGATTGATACTCTCGACCAAGATAATTGAAGTATCTCGCGATTCACGCTCTTGGTAAGTCAATGGTAGAGTCGCTAGCGGAGCTGCACCTGGAGCAGGAGCTGCTGGCATCGCTGCTTGAGCATCTGCTACTTCTTGATCAGCAGCAGCACTAGCCGCATTAGCTGCAGCTAGCTCAGCTTCAGCAGCAATAACCGCTGGGTCTGCGGCTGGATCTGCAGCTGCGGCAGCAGCATTCTGCGCCGCAGCTGCACGCACTGCATCAATTGCCGCATCCCGAGTTTGAGTAGCTCGAGCTACTCGAGCCGGCATACTACGAACGGCAAGTTGTGCATCGAATAATCGTTCGGCAGGAGTTGCAGCTTGAGCTACGCTTCGAACATTTCCAAAGACTTGACCATTGTAAAACTTCCAATCGTAGTAAAAGTTGAATGCTTTACCCAAATATCCCAACATATCATTGAACTTGTCTTCAGTAATATTATTGATCTTGGTGTTGTATCCATTGAAATCTGCCAATAGTTTCTTCATATATGGAACCTTGGTTACCGTGATCTTAAAATCATCAATTAACATAGATTGAAGCCCATATAGGAACTTGGCATTCGTAATACCCTGAGTAGTTGGAAATGGAGAAACCGCCTCGACACGCGATCGGAACGCCATAGTAAGCGTAGATAGCGGAGCATATGGTAGATCCTTGGTAGCTAAGTAGAATGACTTAGTGTGATCCTTTTTCACGTCAAAGAACAATGGTACACTTTCATCCATCTCACGCAACTCCTTGTGTACGTCTTGGGCATCCTCAATCAGAGAGCTAATACCATTGACCATATCATCAATGAACAATAGTACTTGATCACGCGCAACTACCCCAGAACTATTATTAATAGATGTAAATAGTGAAGCAAACTCGATAAATACATCTGCGGAGTTTTCTCGAACCATAGAACCATTCGACACATTGATAAAATTATTTCTAATTTGTCCAATATCAACTAATCCATTATTTACAGTCGATTTGGACAACATTTTACGGTAGAACTTGCAACGCTCCAAGAAGATCTTGAATAATCGCAAGTACATTGGTAGACACGATCGATACTTTTCTAACACATGAGCTCCAACCTCTTGAATATTGGCAACCTCGTGCATCTTCATACCACTGATTGGATGTACTCGGGTGGACATTGTTTTCATTGTGTAAGCCAATGTAGCACTCAAAATACCATGAGAGCTTGGGAGATCATAATATTCAATATTATTATGGTATACTCCATCAGCGTTAGAAACCACAAAATCAGCATACGCTTGACCATTGAGGGCCGATAGGAATGCATTATTAGCAAAACGTTGGAATAGCTTTGGATACATCTTGCGAGACTGATTATCGTACAAATCATTGAGATAGTGAGCAATCATAGTGTTAAACTCTTGAACCAATCCAAATCGTTCATTTCGCTCAACAATAGAGGATGATGCATTTGGAGCAAATAGAGTATTGTAAATAGTAATTGGCTTGGCATCAGTTTTGAAGATACGAGAGCCTTGATCATACTGAGTAAAGGCATCACGAATAACTGGTAGTGCATTAGAAGAAGCCACTCCAGCAAATGTTCCAGTTTTATTCAAAACTAGCTCAGTAATAATCTTACTGGTACTAATAGTTGGACCAAACATCGCGGCAGATACTAGAGGCATAATCTTATTAAGATTATCAATAGAAATGATTGATCGCTCAGATTCACTCTTGTTAATCTTATTGAAGATATTGTTGATCAATTTGTTCTCCAACCAGTAGATCGATCCTTCACGACTATTCTCCGTTACGCTCTGGATAAGTTGCGTTGGTACAAGTCCAGTGAACTTATCGATCATAAATTTGGTATTGCTCACCAAATACTCACAAAGCGTTTGGAACTCAGACGTATCAATAGTGATACGTCCAGCAGCACTAACTGTTAGCTTCACAAGACCGCCAGAGTTGTGGCAAAAGTGCGACATAATATCACCCAAAAGGATCTGGGCGGTACCATCATTAATTGAAGTATTAGCAGCATTAGCAGCATTAGCAGCAAAATCGATAATATTACGAGTATTATCGTCTTCTGCCGTAAATTGAGCAATACCACGGCCAAATGCAAATACTCGTTCAACACCACCGAGTGATAGTTCTGCGAGTTCCCGTGGAATAATTTCAGCCGCAATCGCAGCTAATAGAGTCATAGTAGCGCCACCAACCTTAACATTAGATCCCATAATTGGATCATTATCAAAGTCTGCAATATGACCAACCTTAGTTTGATCTGCCAAACGGTACATAACCGAGTACATGGCCAAGATAAATTTGTCCAAAGATTTGTACAAGTGGTGTACCATTCGAAGTGGTACGACCACGAACTCGTGAAAGCACGCGAAAATATCACTCGAAGACTGGTTCATTGACTCAGCCTCTTCGATAGCCTTAATAATCAAATCATATTTATCTTCTCGAGAGTTCTTCACAGCCACAGCCTTCTTCAATAGACGGATACGATCGACCATGGTCAAGAAATCACTGTTAGCATTAGCTCCAGCGTGTAGATCGGCTTCTCCTACATTTAGAGTACTATTGATTCGTTCGCGGAACTCCTTCAAAATCTTGTAATCTGTCAATTTGTTAACCTTAGTCTCTACCGTAGCATTAGCATTAGCCAAGGTACTCTTAAGATTTAGGAACTCATCCGATGGAGACTTCTCCTCGAACTCGATCTCCTCGTTCAGGATATCAAAATCATTGTTAGAGTAATTAGACTCGTTAATAACAAAATTATTGCGCTTGGTCGAGTTGAGTACCTTGTAATAGTTTAATAGCTCCTGACGCTTGATAACACCATACCGACGATTAATTTCAGCAATTAGTTCCATCACAATGTGTCGCACCAGAGAAGCCGCTGGAGCAGCATTCTTGTAATGCGTGTAAATCGCGTTTACCTCAGACACGATCTTACGCATGTTTTCAGGAGTATACACACCATTATCAATGTGCTTAGACTTATCAAAGATATTTTTGATAAGGTTGGACCAAATATTTCCAATTTCTGGAACAAACGCAATCTGCTCCGCATCTAGGTCTCCAGAAACCTTTTCTTGCTTGTACTCTTTGTTTCCATTGTCAAAGATCGAGCGGTAGAACTCAACCAATAGAGGTAGACGCACGTATAGCTCAACTGCTTCATCAATTACCTCTGGGTCCGATAGAATACTATCAGCACCACCCATGATCAATCGAGTCTTGTTTTGCGTAATAGCATTACGATAAGCATTAGGGTTCTTGAATAGAGAGTTCACTCCAGCAATCGTCATAACCTTACCAGCAATAGCCTTGATAGCCAAAACAAAGTAAGTATCATCAATCGCAAATACAGTGCTCGAATGGTTGCGTTTGAATTCATTTAGCATGTTCATGATACAGTAGTGTAGAGCAGCAACCGTTCGCTGGGCATATACCACAGATCCGTGAGACTGAGTATTCGAGGTAAGCCCAGACAAGAATCCTCGTAGGAAGCCTCTGTCTTGAATAAATCGAGAGGTATTATTATTACCAGCAGGATTAGTACGGTTAGAATCTAATAGTCCATTAAGTGAGGATATAGCGTCATCTCCAGCATAAGTATCTTCAGTCATTGCCATAAATTGTCGAAGTGAAATAAATGCATTTAACGCACGAATATCAGCCGCGGCTCCTCCAGCATTATAATTAATTTGAATTCGTACAGCATTACGCTGTTCAGTTGTAAGAGCAGCCAATGCATCTACAAGACCTGCAGCATTAGATGTCATATCAGCAGCAGCACCAGCAATATTTGTAAATGTAATAGTTGCCACTGGGGCGCGATTTCCAGCCGCCCCAAGTGGGTTAAATAGTTCATTTGCTTGATTAAATACTCCATATCCATTTGGCGGTCCAAATACATTTGCAGCCAATCGAGTACGTTCAATAAATTCAACAAATCGACCAATCTGAGCCGCATCCATCATAGTTAAGTCATATACGCCAAACAAGAACATATTGAAGATATAGTCAGTTTTGCCCAATCGAGCAAATACTCCAGCAACAAATTGTTTCACTCGACGGATGTCCAAATCAGTCATCGAGGCCATCGAGTCCTTAAGACGGAGCAACTCGTTGTGGCTCTTGAGAATACGCAACTTGTCCATAGAATGACGGTTGAAATTAATTCCCATGGTTTCTGGATCAGTATCAGTAATCTGAGCAAGCTTTACCTTAGCATCCTCGTACGTGAGCAAACGCTTAGTCTCATTATTATCAGTCAAAATCTCAGTACCAGTCGTGTTAATATCTAAAGCAGACACCCAGATATAGTTCACGAGATTTTTGTAGATATTGCTTGGAGCCATGTAGATAGACTTCTCAGTCTTGAAATCGCCATACTTTTCACCCAACGAAATGAAATACGAGATAATATTTTTCAATACTACTACACCTTGCACAGCACGGCGACAGCGATCATATACTTGATTAGCGCGATCTCCAGATAGTTTTACCGATAGATCTGCAAATGTGGCGCTAGTATCATATCGAACAATGAACCCATCAGAATCTGGATTAGTATTCGCATCTGCTGCATCTTCTCCAAATGATTCAAACACTCGAATTAAGTTCTCACCAGCCTTAACATCGTACCATCGAGCGATAATACGAGTAGCCGACAGAAGCTTGTGCAAATCGGATACAGCATCTGGGTTCTTGCTAATCGCATCCGTAAAGTGGAGTAGATATAGATCAATCGCCTCAATAGTTTTGTAGAGTCCTACTCGGGCATCGCACTGCCACTTGTACATCATCTTGAGCTTCTCCTTGCTAATCTTTTTGTCTTTCTCTAGCGATTCGTTGTACATATCAATCTCCAACCCCATACCAGCCTTGTTATCGCTAATCTGGTTAATAATCTCCGTGTACTCGTTGGTGATACGACTAATGGCCTCACCAATCGATTTACCTACACTCTTTTCGTAGTCCTTGCTGTAGGTAGCCAATTCTTTTCCAGTCTGCGAGAGATTGCTACGGAAGATCGCAATATTCTTGAACAATTGGAGCTTCTTGATAGCAATCTCCAAGTTTTCCAATGGATTAACCAGAGCAGAGATTTCAATCTTAGAAGCATCGACACTGTATAGCTCGTTCATCACATCGGTAGCATTGCCTCCATCCTTTTTCACATCCTCCCGAAAAGTTTTGACCATATCGCTAAACTTGTGTACGGTGTCGATCGTGGTATCGCAGGTCTCTGCAAACTTTTTGATAATACTCGCGTTTCCCATGGTCTTGGCTTTGTCCGAAAGCACTCGTAGGTTGTTCAAGAACCGACTCTTGATCTCCTTGCTGTCTACCTGATCGGTGTTAATCTCGAGTAAGTGTTGGTAGAACTTGGAGCGATTTGTTCGCAAATATTCATTCAACCGAGTAAAAGCGTCCATAAATTGAATAGTCTCATCCGTGTACTGGATGTCCTTTCCAAGATGTTTGGCGAGCTCATTGGTATCGCTGACCATGGTGTTCAAATCTTTTCCAAAGGCCGCAATAAATTTATTTACGAGGTTCTTGAGCTCCTCTCGAGACTTGTACAAGCGATCGGCCAACTTGTTTCCCATGTTAGTACCACCAATGAATGACTCAAGCTTAGCAGAGTATCCTTGGTGCTCCAAAAGAGTTTTCCAGCCCTTTAGAAACTTGCGCAACTTATCGCTCGATTGGTGCTTGGAGAGGGCTTCGTTGAGCTTTTTGGTTAGCTCAGCGTCCAAGTTGAACAAGCTTTGTCCGAGGTACTCCTTCTTCTTCATATCTACATCCTTTAGCGCTTCCGATACCTCCTTTCCAATTTTTTTGAGTTCATTTACATTGGTGAACGATAGAGAGATCATTCCAGCAACGTTTGGGCCATTTAGGCGAGCTCCTAGGGTTTCAATAGCATTCGAAAATTGTTTGTTGCGGGCCAAAAACTCGGATACCTTTTGCTTTGGTTGCTTCAAGTCTTTTTCGAGAATCGAACGCATGGCTCGAGCTCCAGCATCCGTGTGGTTAGCAATCTTTTCCAGAACATCCTTCATAGACTTACCACACTCAGAGTCCTTCAAGGCCGACTTAGCGAGCACCGCAAACTCTTCCAAATCTACGGCGTGGTTGTGTAGCTCCTTCAATTGTTTTTCCAAATGTTTGTCAACTTTATCTCCACTATGCTTAGCACTACTCATAACTCGATCAACTTTGTGCTTGATCTTTCCTTCAGCTCCACCAGCAACCATACCCTCAGTCTCTCCACCAGAAGCACCAAAGGAACGCAAAATAGCATCGAGATTGCCTCCGCATTTGTTTAATGCATGCGCCGAAGCGGTAATACCTTGTCCGATAATGTTTCCACTACCAGTGATAGATACATTTACCCCAGAATTACTGGAACCTCCAGCAGCATCGATCTGCGAAAATGTTTCGCTAATATCATCTCCGAAACTCATCTTATTAAATTATTATTAGATGTATATGGAACGGTTCTTCTTTATATGAAATAATAGATGTTTCGGTCTGTGTTTATAATAAATTACCAAAATTATCAGATGTAAGTAAATTAATTTGGCGCATTAATTAATAAAAAAATGAGCACTAAAGTTTATTCAGACCTATAAATAATTATATTGCTCGTTATTTTAGCATATTTATTCTACATATGTATCGGATTAATATATCAGAATATTCTGAGCTTACCAGACCAACGCAATGGCAATTTTTGATCAACTCAAACATGCAATATATGCACTTGCGCTTATATTTGGGGTTATCGGGATTATCGTAGGAATATCTTGGGTTATCAATAATGTATCTCCATATGTTAGTATTGGAGCTGGATTATCATTATTTGTACTAATTTTTGGAGCAATACACGTATACGAGAGATATCATCCTAAACCTAAAGTATCTCCATTAGATAGCCTCTATTCTTTAGACTCTAATAAAAGTTCCATAACTAACTCAACTCAATCATCACTAGGACCACAGGTACCAAACAATATGCCTACTCAATTATCAAATAATATGGCCACACACCTACCATCTGTAGATTTTGCGGTTAATTCACTAGGAAAAATGGAACAGATGGGACAACAGATGGGACAACAAATGGGGCAACAAATGGGGCCACAATTTGTGAAGCGTATGATGAATAGATAATAATATCTAACGTAAAATAAATAATTAGTGGATATCTATTTATTTTTTTCATTTCTGCGCATATGATGAACTATAGATAATACTAATATAACACAGTTAACCAGATACATCATCTCGAATAATAACTAAGCAAATATGAATGGTGGTAAAGATAAATATGTATGTCTATTGAGCCTAATTAAGCGAGAGGCTAATCCATTGTACCAAGTGATTTGCGAGCTGTGCATGGATGGCACCTTTCGCACTCAACGCTACCAAAATACGTTTCTGATGCCCTCAAAGGAGCTTATCAAAGAGTTAGAGGATATGGTAGCCAAAGATAAAGATGAGCAAGCAATCGACTGTATCCGCTCGCTTATCCTCAAGGGCCACCACACTATCGATGATTTCAAAAAGAAAGATATTGTGGTTGGTACGCTCCAAGCTGGATCAAAAGTACTCAAGGATCCATCGACAGTAGGTAAAGGTATCAAGGAGTCTAAAAAATCTATAATTATGTCCAAGACCCAGGTACCAACGTTCATTGTATATAACTACGATGGTAAATTTCCAGAAACCATTGAAGGTAAGAGCGGTGGAATGATTTTGGCTAGCCGTGGAGTACTTGGAGGTGCTGCTCAGGCTGAGCTCAAACAAATCCGAGATATTACGAATGGGCTAATCGTCAAAGAAAACGCTAAAAAGACCGTAAATAACTTTTTCAAGGCGGTTGCTGGAGTGCTCGCTCAGTTGCAAAATGAAGAAGATTCTGATAGTTTTGAGAAGGCTAAGTTCTATTTGGCGGCCAATCCTATCCTATCTTGGTTCTTCCTCACAATGCCAGGCAGCGAACATGGGTTAGTAAAAGAATCGCATTTGAAAAACTTCGACCACGAAAATGTAATTGATTTAAATATTATTACCGAGTGCGTCAACAGTGATTATAACTTTGATAAAGATCTATTCAAAAAAATTAATCGCCACCGTACGCAATTAATTAGCGAGAAGGGCGATAAATCATCTCTGATGGGAAGCATTAAAAAATCGTACGAAAAGATCCTCCCAGATATGGAATCGCATAAATCTATCAATGGTGAGCTAAGTAAAAATTTAAATCTAAAAGTATTGATGGATGAATTGCGTTTCATGTACGAAGGATGTGTGGAGAGCTGGGAAGATGTAGAAGACACTATTAGCGCTATGGGAGAGATCAAATGGGCAGAGCCAGCTAAGCACCACGTTTTGACCGATGATGATATCTACAAGAAGTACATGCTCAAGGGTACTGAATCATTCATCAGTGGTCCCGTTACGTTTGTAAAAAGTGTCTACTTTGCGTATATCCCACTCACCTCGGCTATTGAAGAGCAGCTAGAGATGAACACTAAAAAGATGTCTGGTGGCTCAATCGCTGGAGGTAATCCAACGTCTAACAATAATATTATCTTTAGCGGTGGTGCTGCTCGTAAGGTACAGAAAAAGGCTTCAGATATGAAACTAGCTTCATTCGTAAAGGTACTCAGCAAGCAACAGCGATGTGCACTCAAAGAACTATTGTAAAATGCTTTATTTAGATAGTTTATTAGTGTTAGTATATAGAAATATGCAGGAGTTTACCGTGCGTGGATACATTATTAATGTGGATGGAAACCGATTAACCATCCGAGTAGATGACCAAGATATCGATAATATTGCATTCATAGCTACTCGTTATAAGAAAACCCCAACTATCGGAAATTTTATTACTGTAAATGCCCGCACCGCCCAATACGATATCAAAAATTTAGATTGGAAAGAACTGATTGATCTAAAGGGGGTGCATGTGCATATCCGATGTACTGTTCGCACTATTCAGTTTGCAAAGAAAACTAATGTCCCAAAAAACTTCAACCAAGATGGGTACATACCAGAAGAATCTATCGTTAAATTAGTCTCGTTTGTTGCAAAAACTATTAAAAATATTGATAGCGAAACCTGAAGCAATTGTTTATTTTTTTTTATCTTAAAAAAATAAGTATACATCAGTGTATACTTAGATTAGGCCTATCTAAAAGTCTTCAGCGTTTGGCTCATCTAAATCAATCTTGATTTGAGTTCCAGATGGCTTAGCGGTATAACGTTCTGCAAATTCATCCAAGCATTCATCATCCACACCCTCATCTTGGTTCATGACGCCCTTGCGGACATACATTGTTCCATATAGCTGGAAATCAAGTTTAGTAAACTTTCCCACTGAAATCATCTCAAATTTTAGTGCTCCAACCATAGCAGACCCTCGAGGGATATGCTTTTGAATATTGGTGTTATCTAGATTAACATCTCCAGTTTCCTCATCCAAATCCCCTAGCTTCTTATAAATCTTTTTACCGGTACGTGGGTGATGGTACCAATCTTCAATATTGTAGAATGCTGGTTGATACTCAAAGCTCATGATTGGCTTATCTGATTCAAAGTAGCATTCATTATTATAATGAATAGACTCCTTAGGGGTCTCTCCAGCATTGTAAAAGCGTTTCTTTGGAATAGACAGATAGTACACTGGATGTGGCCGTGGTACATAATCTCCCGTCTCCTTGTCTAACTTTTCAGTTAGCATGGGCGTTTCGATCTTAGTACTCATTAGAAGCACTGGACGCATAGCTCCATCTGCTTGTTTCTTTGATTTCTTCTTATCGTCGGTAATAAACTTATCCTCCACATATTGGTTCATCTTTCGCTCAAAGATCTCACACAAAGCCTGCATAGCTTTCATGTTATCAATCTCCTCTTCTTGGTCATTCATTTGAGATACTCCTAAACGAACCTGTTCATACGCTCTCTTAGCAGGTTCAGGAATCCCAGAACAAGTGAATAGTCCTTGCCCAGAGAGCTTCCAAAATCTCGCATGAATTAGCTCACCATTCCCATTCTTAATATAGACTGGTACATATTTAGCATATTGGGTATCACGCATCGTATCAAAGTCAATTACCATCACATCGTCTCCATATTCTTCAATTCCGGCCAAAATGTCCGGAGTCGTAAGAATAGCCTTCTTTACGGTGTAGGTAGATTTGGCAGTTGACATGATTTTCGGGTGAAGTGATCTTAATAAGTCTCGTTTCGTTATATTATATAATAGTTTTGTCAATTTTATAATTTCGAGCTATTTTGCTCTAATCGCCATAATAACGCAAATCCAGCAAAATCAGACTAATATAGCATATAAGTATACGATGGACCTTCATCGGGATCATCATCCATAGATACATCATTTGCACCTCCGGTAGCCGATGGTTCTTCCAATACCTTAATATTGCTACAATAGTTCTTTTTATACTGCAATACTATCTCATGTTGCGTGAATACCACATCATCTTGCAGAGTGTATGGGTACGAGCTTTCTAGGTTATTATTGATAATATCAATTCTGCATAGCTCTGTGTACATGTAGATACTATTAGCGCTCATACTATATATCTATAATGAGGTCTCTTGTGGTCTATTTATAATACGATAAACATACTTGAGTTGAGCTCGAATGTTTTCCAAACAGTCTGCATGGAACTCTTTTTTTGTTGGATCAATAATATCGACAACTCCTCGGGTAAAATGATAATACTCCGCATAGTGCAAAAAGTAGATATAATAGTGGAAGTAGAATGGTTTGGGCAACATCTTGTGGCACTGCATGAAGTTCTTCAGCAGAGTAAGGCTGACATTTTTGTAAAACTGGAGCTGCAGCATCTCTAGAAATGTCATCAGATTTAACTCCTTAGGTTGAGCATTATTCAACTGTTTAATCACTCTGAGCACTTTAAGTACTCCTTCCTTAGGTTTATATTCACATAAATCAACCGATGATGATACAGATGTCTGGCGGCGCAACCCCAACTTATCCATCAAAGATCTATGGCTATAATTGGATTCTACTGATGTATTAGTTGATTCAGACATTGGCATACTATCAATGGATTCAAGCTCAAATCTAGCAAGATTTTCTAATGAAACCGATCGCATCCCGATTGATGCAATCAGTCTGGTTCGTATTGTCGAAAACATTTATATTTTCAAACAATACCAGATACTTAAGACTACTCGAGGTTTGTATGTTTATATATAAGTAGAATATTCATAGACTGTATTCAAAATGTCTAAAATTGGTTCAGGCCCACCGATCACTCTACTGAAGCCAGGGTCATTGATTCCTCGGATGAGAGAGTCCCAGTCGGACTTAGACAAACTTGTTCCAATTAATTATATTATGGATTGGATTGGGGGTAAGCTAGATGACTCCAAACGCTCTAAGGGAAAAACCTTAACTATGAGCGATCGAGTAATAGTATTGCTCTCAAAAACTGGTTCAGGCAAAAGTACATCCATTGCTCCAACAATTTATCTCAGATTCTTTCCAAAGTATCGAAAACGCATCGTAATTACGCAGCCACGAGTACTTACGGCTATGGAAATCCCCAAAGATATTGCGGGAATCCCAACGTATCAAAAACCTAATGAAAACGGACTTTCGATTGAACTATACCGCAATCTTGGATATCAAACGCAGGAGTTCGTTCGTAAGACCAAAGAGAAAGGAATAATGTTTACCACTACAGGCATTCTTTTGCAGTTTCTCAAGACCATGAGTGATGTAGACTTTATCAAAAAATTTAAATTTATTATTATCGACGAGGCCCATGATCGATCATTGGACGTAGATTTGGTATTATTTCTGATGAAGCGATTGATTAGTCGTAATTTGAGTAAGGATCCTCCATTTCTCATTCTCATGAGCGCTACCCTGAATGTACCAGAGTACTCTTCATATTTCGAAACCAAAACTATATTTGAGGTATCTGGCCAGTCAAAGCCAATCGAGGTACGTTATCCAGAATTTGATATTCAAAATATTTATACGCACACGGCGCAGATTATTAAAGAAATTAATGAGCGAGAAGAGGAGGAGATCAAAAAGGATCAAGAGTTAAGCTATATGATGAAAAATGGTATCCGAGACGTGATCATATTTATGCCCAATGTATCGTACATTGGAAAGATGGTGAAGGCCCTGGAGTCTCTCAATTATTCTATCGAAAAAAAGATCCTACCATTGTCTATTACATCATACGACATTAATCAGGGTAGCGAGAACTATAGACTACTCATGGCTCCATCGGACTCACTCAAGCTACCAAATGGAGACAAACCCTTCCGAAGAGTTATTGTATCTACTAACGTTGCAGAGACTGGACTAACACTTGAGAGCCTTCGATACTGCATAGACACTGCATTAGTATTCACAAATGAATATAATCCCAGATATGATGTGTTTATGTTTGCTACCAAGCCTACGACCTCTAGCATGTCTCTCCAGCGAAAGGGGCGCGTTGGGCGTAAATTTCCAGGAGTTTTCTACCCATTATTTACAGAAGCTGTGTTCAACTCAATGATCGTGGACAATACTCCAAATATTTTAGTCGAGAATATTACTTCGCACATACTGGCAATGATCGCGAGTGATCCAAACACTTCTATTGATAAATTGCCAATCTCTAAGCTACTGACTCCGCCATCGGATGAATCTATTGCTCAATCATTAGAAACATTATTTATATTAGGAGCAATTGATTCGCATGGGGCTATTACCAAGCTCGGAAAAATAATGAACTCATTCAGGAAACTGCCGATCCAGACCTGTAAAATGATTATTTCTGCTATTGCGTATGGGGTATCTATTCAAGAGATGGTTGCATTAGCATGTTTGCTCAATTTAAAACGTTCAGATGTTATTGTATCTGGCCCGAGAGTTAAGCCAACATCTGTCGCAAATCTATTTATGGATCTGTATCAAAATCAATCCGAGTGCGACTATGCGAACTACAGTAGATTTAAAGCAAAACTATTAATAGGATGCGAATTTTTAGAACTATTATTGATATATGAACGATTTGCAATGCAGTTTGAGCAGGGAAAGAGTACCACTCAGGTACGGGACTGGTGCGATAAAAATGGTATAATATTTGGAACGCTAATGAAGCTCTCTGAAAGCATAGAGGAAATATTATGGCAGATTATGAATCAAATGAATATTAATCCAATGCATTATAATAATGATATCGATTCTAATCTATACATCGCCCTCAAACGCACTAATGATACTACTCAGACCGATTTGATTGATCTTGTGTGCAAATTTAAAAAATGTATCTATGAAGGGTACCAGATGAATACTCTCACATGGGATGAGTCGAGGCAGGGATATTTTAATCGATATGGAACCAAGGTAATAGTTGAAAGCAAATTAGTATCTAATCTATCGTATCAGGCGATTGGAGCAAACTTTAAGCAGAATCGTCCGCGAATACTCATCTATAAAAATTTACTACTCAAAAAGGGAATGAGTGGGGCATTCGAGTGGGTTGCAGATACTATATCCGTTTTAGATGGATTTATTACTATTGATCCAGAGTTTAGTCTGACATAAAAAAACAAATCTACAAATATGCAGTGATCAGCGCTACAACTGGATATACATCAGTGGTAGTATCTCGCTTGGTGATCATTTGAATCACCGTTCGATCATATTCTCTAGCCAATGCTCTCGTTACCTGCTCAGTAGCTGGAAGTAAATCTTGAAAATATTTAGCAACACTTGGGCACAAATTATCGTTCAGTCCTAACATATTCCATTCAATCATACTCTGATTGTCCCAAACAAATTTGAATGATAGCTCTTGAATAAAGCAAATCGCAGGCATGTACAATCGATTGATATTTTTGGTCATAAATTTTTCAGAAAGCTTTGTAGTACCACAAAGTGTGGGCCAATCAATATACACGATTATCTGCTGTAGAAACTCTTCATCCATGTCCTGATTTGCGCAAACTTCGATCCAATCCAGCTGATTTGCGTAATCGAGTATGAATGCTGGAGATAGATCTTGATATCTACAAATATCAATAATATCCAGATAATAAAAGTATTGTCGCATAAATGGCTCATCCAGTCGCTGGCTTCCCGCTAAATATTCCAGATTCAGAGAATTTACGTGCTTTCGAATGAATGGCATTGACAAGCGTTGGTACTCACTTATCTTATCCCAGTCCATATATTCTGCATATTTTTCGATATCAGCTTCACTAATCTCTCGCATAGAGCAAATTATATCCCATGACAGATATCGTGCAAAGTTTTTTATAAGTTCTTCAGTCAGTGTGTATCTGTTGGATACAATAGTCCAATCTACATAATATTGAAACTCATATAGTTGCGCAGTCGTAAAGTTTTGAGTCAGCGTTACGATAGACCAATCCAATTTAGATTGATAGACTCGCAAGATTGACAATGGAATATTCATCATAGTGCTGATTTGAGTCCAGTTAGGCTGTACAACCATAATTGATGAGAGTATTGATATTTGAACATAAAAAATATCAATTTTGCAAATATCTAGCTTAGAATGCTTCTAGCAGGTCTGCTACATTTTTAGTATTCTCAGTGATAAATCTTTCGTTCATTGCAATACCATTGTAGTTGGATCCAATATTTGGAGTAGTTCCCATCATCAAAGATGAACTAATATTCGTATGAACAACACTCTCGTCATTGTGCAGAGCAGCTTCAGTAATTTTTTGAATCGGATGGCTAAAACTCATTGATAATAAAGCATTTCCAATATTACTCTCCTCCAACCCACTCTTCTCAATATTAGACATAAATCCATTAAAGGTCAAAGTATCAGCAATAAGTGTATAATGTTTAATATTAATATCACTCCCACTCAGCTCACGCAAACACTGAATCAGCTTCATTCGAGCAGCATCAACTCCATATAGCTCTTGAATCTCCACGATACTATTTGAAGTAGTTTTAGCAAAATCGATCATAGTATGGTTGAGCATCTCCTTCAGATTGGTTCCAGTGGTTCTAATGATATGCTTGCGAATAACCTTCATGCTACCATCTGGCTGTTCGATGGTCCGTGGAACAAACTCCTTGAGCACTGTGGCCGAAGTAATTCCATCGATTCCCCGAATAACAGTTTTTAGTAGTTTTGTGTGCAAGAACTCGCGTACCATGGACTCGTCGATCATCGTATCTTTTTTGAATAAATCCTTTTGCATATACACTCGCATGATAATCTTTTCAGCATTATCATCGGTGTAGACAATGTATGTTAGTGGATGCTGCTCTAGTAGCTTTCGATAGATTGCATTAATTTGCATACTCTTTTCGATCAGCATTGAGTGTGATAGCTCTAATCGAATGCACCACTTTACCAGAGATAGCGGAGCTTTTTGATTAACATGATGTTTCTCATATGGAGCAAACAGAGTATCAACCTCATCTTTGAACTGTGAATGAACCGGAGCCTTATACGACTCAAAGAATATCGATGCTCGAGTGGTAAATGTACGCAGACTCATCATCTCAATCTCATTTGCAATCTGTTGTAGCATATTAATATCATTTTCGTACTCTTCCTTAACAAAGATATCCATGTATGGGTTGCTCAGCTGCTCGGTCTTTTTCCCACCGTACACCTCCTTGATTAGATCCAGGAAATTACCCTTGGATGACTCGTTGATAGAGTTCAAGATACGCTGAGTCATACTCTCAGACGTGCACTCGGATGCGATCATTCCAATGGACGTACCATAGTCAACGAGCGATTTTTTGTATGTAAATGTAATCTTATCGGAGATCAGTTGCATTAGCTTGTGATCGACCTTTCGATCAAATATCTTTTTGTAGCACAAATCAATATCGATTGACATGAACATTAGTGAGAATGATGCTTGGATATACTCAGGAATTTTAATACCCCGTTTCTCGCACATTTCATTAAAATGAACATATGGTAATCTTTTTTTAATCGCAGCAATATGATCCTTCCACTCGATTGGCGATAGTGCTGTATCTACTTCTGAAATATAATCTGAGTGATAGTATACAATGTTCTCCAGTACTTTTGACACATTTACTGGCAATACTTGTTGACCAGAGATCAGCGAGTCCTTAAAATTGCACGATTCGATCTTTGAGAAGCCATCACGGTATGCAGCTCTCAGCATAACTAAATTCTCCATCTCCTCGGTTATAATAGTCTTATTGGTACTATTTTGAAACTCTTTTGGAAGATCGCTCCAAGACACCTCGAATCGCTTTTGAAACTTTTCATTAGTCGAAAGCATAATGGAAAAGTCTACATATGAGGCCTTTCGAATATCAATCCCATCATCTCCATACAATTGCTGCAAGATATAGTCATATTTGACAGTACTACGCAGATTATCGACTATGACAGATTCCAGAGACTTATTGCATTTTCGATTGTGATATCCAGTGATACCAGTACTCAGAGCTTTGGTTGTAATACCATTTCTACCATTCATTTGTTGAGCAATGGCCGATCTAGAGGATACTCCAGTTACGAATGATTCTGGAATAAATCCAACAGCTTCTGGTTCATCATGGAAGCGTCGAGCATATGGTAGAGCACGCTCATACCCAAATGTTTTTTTCATTCGTTTTCCATTGATCGTCTGTTGCCCCAGAGAGCTGAGCATTTGAATAATATTCGTGGGCTTTCCCTTGGTACCAGATTCGACTAGTTTGCACAAATTATTATTTTTGTGGTCCAAGCTTTCCATCACGACCTGCGTGAATGAGTCTCCAGGACTTAGAATCGCAATCTGCTCCTGCTCATAGAATTCTTCCACGGTCATTCCAATAGGAGGAGTAATCAGTCCCTGTCGATACTTTTTCATTAGGGTATTCGATTCGTGGATAATTGACGCTGTAATATCATTAATTTTCGTTAGAATGTTCTTATCAATGGCAATATCATCATAGTTGATCGTATATCCACGAGACATCAAATATTTGGTCGATACCTGTTGCATGTTGTATATCAAATTAATCGCAGTATCTACGCCATATTCGTTGTATACGTTGTGAAACAATGAATCATTCACTCCCTGCCCGATCGATTTTTTATCCAAACGCCCAGAGATGATCTGCCCACGCTTGATTTCCACCTGAATCTCCTGAGGGTTATAATCAATGAAACTGGCATACTCTGGTTTGTAAAACGTAGATTTTTTAGAGTAATTAATCTCAGGCATCAACAATGACAATAAATCATTTCCACTGGAGACCTCCTTGGCGATTGGCTTAAACTTATGCAGATATGCAGAGTATTCGACTTGAGACATCATTTGCATAGCATTAAATCTATTAATTGTTGTATCAGCCTTAGTCAACTCAAATGTACCAATCAAGTTATCATGGTACACACCCATGGCGGGTGATCTATTTTTGTACGAAATGAACCATCGCTTAAGATTGCTCAATGTGGCGCACTCATTGCGAGAAATGAGACTGTGGGGCGGATAAATACTCATCGCATCGCCGTCGAAGTCCCCACCGTAGAGCGTATCGGCCACGTTCACTGAGAGCCTAAAGGTGTCCCCGTTTGGTAGTATCTTAGCTCTATGACCCGAGATTGCGCTGTACAAGAGGCTCGGGGCTCGATTCATCGCGACGTTATCACCATCGACCATATCTCTGTGGAGGATGTCTCCGTACTCTAGCACTATGTCATCTCTCATAGATTCAACTAAATATGAATCACCTGTATCTGCTTTAATGATCTTAGAGCAGCCTGGGTAGGTATTGTTTTTGTTCAAGAAGTAGGTCATCAGCTTATCAATATTGTACGGACGCACCACTTCTGGCACTTGGAGCACCTTAGCAATGGCGATAGGTACTCCCACCTCGTCAATATTAATATTATTGTCTCCACTGATAACAGATCTCCCAGCATAGTGAATACGCTTTCCCTCTAGATTACCGCGAATGCGTCCCTCCTTTCCCTTCAGTCGAGAGCTGATGCTCGCCAATGCTTGACCGTTTCCGCCAACGATTTTACTGGAAGACGTACTACCAGTAGGATCCTTGATCATATTGCTATAGGTGATCTCGAGTAGGTTGAGTAGATTTTCATTTACCATTTTATCATCTTGATTCATTAGCAACGGGATCGACTCATTGGTGGAGACTACGTTCTTTGAAAACGTAGTAGTATCATTATTATTGCTACGACCTCCACCCTTGATCTTTCGAACATCTGGGCGAGCATTGTTTGGAATAATAGGAATAGTCTTCAGCATGAGTGATCCAGGTAGATAATCAATATTTGGATTGATTTTCTTTACTGTTTCCATACTCACTCTAGACAGGATCTGCTCGATCTCATCGTTATAGATGCGAGTTTCTTCCATGTCTGGAAACTTTTTCGTTAGAAATAGTGGCTCCTTCGCGTCTTTGTGAATAGTAGGTTGCTCAGAGTTGCACACTGGGCATACCACTACTTTTCCATTAGCATTCGAAACCTTCATGAGTCCATCGTCTGATATTTTACCAAGTGCTTCTCCACACGTATGACAGACCATTTTAAGCCATCTGGATACATCTGGTCGAAATAATGGGTTGGTTACCGGATATTTCAACTGGACCGACCCAAAGTGGCCTGGGCACTTATCACGAGTATTTCCACACGTCTTACAGGGGTAAGAGTACGATGTGGTACCCATTGATAGTGAGTAAATTCCCTGATCCAGAGGTTTATCGTTCGAAAACAGGTCTTTTGAGATAATGTTGCAAGACGAGGCCTTGGCATGATCATCACTTCCCATCAAATAGAACTCAACTGAGGCAATATCAGCCTCCGGAAAGGCTATTGGTACATTAGTCGAGCTGGCCATTTTTCTGATCCAAGACAGTTTTCGGTGTTCAGATGCAAGATATTCCCTATATATCTGAATACTTATACTTATATAGCGATGAATCAATTTTAAACAAAATGAATATTATTCAAATTATGAACCAATTCATACCTCACATCAGAGCTCTATAGGTCTTATAAGTATACTAATATCTATTTGCATATATTAGCGGCTTCTGAGAGTAGGAATAGGCTTCATCCTATATGTTATATCTATGTACCCCTCGAGGGGTCCTGAGAAATCCCCCTAATTTTTTTAACTATTCATTCCTGAATTAAGCTTATATATAATATAATAAATAGGCGTGCTATATTATCATATTCGACTATGGACAGTCAAGGTATTATTACTACATATAATCGCCAATTAGATATATCTGAATATATTAAAGTAATTGGATGCACCGTTGAGCAATTATATATTGATAAGTTTTGGAATAATATATCAGAAGATAAATGGATTTATATCGATGATGATATGCTAAAATGGATTGGGTATCACTCTGAGAACAATGAACGTAAGCCAAGGCAGCGTTATATGCAATTATTAGAAAATAATTTTACCATAGATGAAGAATTCAAGTATCTTAATGCAACTGAAATGAAGGATATTCATATATCTGAATCAAAAAATATAGAACTTCCAATTGTCTATAATACTCATAATAAGGTTAAACATATATTGGTAGCTCCAGATTGTTTTAAAGAATCATTAATGCTAATGCAGACTGATCGATCAAAACAGATTCGCAAATATTATTTAGCATTAGAAAAAATATTTATCTCATATCTAAACTACTCCAATGCTTTTAGTAAGTTTCAATTAGAACAAGAGAAAGGCAAAACCTCTAATCTAATTGAAGCTATTAATGATATTAAAAAATTGGAAAAGACTGGTCGGGTCTATATTGCCACCTCTAAGTATAATGCTAATAAAATGATTTTTAAAGTAGGTCAAACCAGCCAGAAGCCTAAGCAAAGGCTTCAAAATTATAATACAGTAGCTTTAGCGGAAACCGAGACATACTATTGTCAATTATTTGATTGTCATAACCCAGCATTATTGGAATCAATTCTACATACCTTTTTAAAACCATTTCAGTATAAGAATGAACTGTTTCAATTGCCATATGATTCACTATTAAAAATATTCAAACAAATCTGCTCAGACTATGATAACCATTTTACTATGGTTAATGACTATATTGAGCATGATTATAAAAATCAATTAACCGAAGCTAAAGCCAATCCAGCCCCAATCGATTTAGTTCAAATTAATGAGCAAGTTATCAAAGATAATAGATTCACTGATAATCATTCTGAAAATATATTTATGTACAATGGAATCAAATTATACTTATGTCCCAGATGCAATGAATATGTTTGCACAAGTAGTAATGCTTTGTACCAACATTATGTAAATCGAGTTGTCAAATGTCTTACTGGTCCTCTAGTAGATATGAATAATCCAGAACAGGTGCAAGCTTTAATCACAAAAAATAATATTACAGTATACAGTTGCGCTGAATGTAATAAATCATTTACGCATCAATATCTTTTGAATAATCATTATAATAATACATCCAAGTGTACTAATCCAGAAGCAAAATCAGAAGTAAATCCAAAAGTAAAACCAGAAGCAAACCCAGAAGCAAAACCAGAAACAAAACCAGAAGTAAAATTAGAAACAAAACAATCAACTAAAATTATTGCCAATTTATGCAATCTTTATAACTATGAAACCGATCCAACTAACTATATGATTCAATTTATGGAACGCAACAAGCCAGTTATTAATAATTTAGAATTAGTGAGAGACCATAGCAAAGTAATTGATCCACAAGTCATACATATATTCAATATATTCAATATTCAATTTGATATCCAAACTCTATCTATTACTAATCCAACTGATATCAAATATTTATCGGCTAAAGAGATTGCCAGAATATTTACAACTGCTGAAAATAAAAGTTTATATTCTATCAATAATGGTATTCGTAAGCTATTGAAACCATATCATTTCAATTTAAATTCAACCAGACTACCCATATCTGGTAGTAAAAATAGAATCGAATATTACTTTATTACATTCAATTGTATGAATATCTCATATGTACCAAAAACAAAGCTTAATACTTCTGAAGTATTAGATGATATTATCTTTTGCATCAACTCAGATAACAAAGTATCTATCAAGTATCGCTAAATAGATTTGTTTTTTTGTCCAAAATTGAGATACCCCAAATTTATAATATAAATACTATGGAGCCCATCAAAGTTGATTTAGAGCTAATCAACGTTGGTGCTGGTACGCTTAATGTAAATAAATATACAGAATTTGTATCCCAGATTGACAATGAATTAGTGGCATTAGTACAGAGTGGGGTAGTGTGTAAATGTTTGCACATTACATCGCTCATTAGCCGTATAATTAGCGCAACGCACCAATATAAGCCACAAACATCTCAGACGCAATATAAATTTGTTAAACAGATTATTGACCAAAATCCCTATTTGCAGTACCACAGCGATTTATGTACCGATCATCTCACATACGTACGATCGATGCAACAACTCATTATAATTGCTCACGATACCACTATCAATAAAGAAAAAATACTACTAGATCCATTCAACCCTAACATGGTTGTACTCAGTGGAGATCTTCCCCTCGAGATAGCTATCAAAAATAATAATTTAGATATGGTTCAGTGGCTTGTGAAGCGCGAGGCTATTCTGTTTGCGCATAAGTTTAGCAAAAATCAGGCGAACCAGCATGTTCCAAATATTGCAGATGATGGAGATCTATTGCCTGGAGTTGTATCTATTAATATGGACATTTTGGAGCATATTATTGATAATGGAGCATATGGGAATGTTAAGAGCCTGATTAACTTTTTGTTGCGCTTAGGCAACAACAGTGATGCTGAGAAACTACATGAGTACATTGGTAGCTTTTTGAATCGATACAGTTATCGTTATTTGTTATCTATATTTGGTTCGAATAAGAAGTCATTTATTCGAGCCATTATGAACAAATATAACCACGCAGAACGCTGTGTTTCCAATGATCTTGCTTCTTTGTTTCAGCAGATTGCATCTAATATTAATTCAAACTATGGTCAAACGAGTACACTATTTCAACAGCCGTGTATGTCTCTGATGAAATTTTTATTTGAGAAAAGACTGCACATTCATATTGCTCGATTACTGAAGATGTATAGTCCTGGAGATATTAACGATGGTATCAAAGTTATCCTTGATGAGTACGATCTTGTTAGATATATTCGCGATAAAGGGTACACCGATGCTGATTGTATTATTAGATTTGTAAAAATGGATCTATTTGTCGCAATTGATATTATACAAGAGCAAGGCTATTTATTCACCGATAGTACGATCTCAGCGGTATATAAGCAATATAAACACAATCCTGATACTATTGCAAAGCTGCATAATTCACTCAAGATTACTAAATTTACCGCAGATATGTACTCATTGCCCATGGTAGAGCTAATTATTACAAACTATAAATTTGTAGACTCTGAGAAGATTACAGATATTCGAGATATGCTTGATCAATATAATAATCTATCTCGGTTTGACTTATGGTCCGCTAGATCTTACCAAAATGATATTAAAAAGGATTTCATGCTACATATAGTGAACAAATATTTCGTCTAGTCTATCAATCTTTTTTTGCTCAAAAAAAGATACTACGAGATATCTTATAGTTCGGTTCGAGCTCTCTTGTTAGTTGGTTCTTCCACTTCTTCAGTAATATCAACCACTCCTAGCTTGATATACTCATCGTAGCATGGAGTAGCATGAGTATGATCAACTGCTGGATTGGTATCCAGTTTTAGTTCCATATTATTGTGCTCATCCAGCGTAAATGTATATGGTTTAATGATATGGTTCCCATGCTTGATGACTCCCTCCTTCAGTACATTGAACACTACATTAGCGCAGTTGAGAAGAAATGTAATATCTCCATTATATTGCTCATCCAAATTATATTTATAGTCTGGGCTAACTGTTCGTAGCACTAATTTTTTTCCATGTATGTTCAGCACTGGTTCATCTCGGGCTACCCGGTCGCACACATCTCGGATATCTAGACTAAACTTTTGGATCAGAAATTTCCACACTGGATAGGCTCCGTGGTAGAAGATGATATCCAATTGTTCCTTACTGGGTTCCACTGGCATATCTTCGTGCGCGACTTCTGTACTCATTCTTGTAATCTTCTATCGCTTTTCTAAAGCTCAGATATTCTATATTTATATACAGTAATATCAATTTTAAAACTCTATTCGGATATATGTCTCCGTTTGAATATAAGTACTCGAAGATGTGGAAATTAATTTGCATTGGTTTCATTCCGGCTGTGGTTGCTCATTCGTGGGTCGCCTGCACCAACTATAATCCTCCTTCTACCGATTTTGACAAACTTGGAGCATTTGATCGATCTAAGTGCTCTGGCTATCCCAGAAATTTCAAAACCCAGTATACTATGGAGTTAAGTTCAGTGTTTGGTATCGATACTGGGTACAACTGGGAGCATACTCTATGCAGAGATAAATATGCGGAGTCAGATTATTCTTCAGATATTCCAATGGCTCAGTATGCTCCAAATAGTATTATTCATATCTCGCACCCAGCGAAGAATCATGTAGCTGATACGTGCACAAACCCATTTATCCCATCGAATGGGCTCAAACTAATGATGAGTAGTCAGCCAGGTCAAGATTTATTTGATATTTCTGTACCTATGATCGGAGAAGAGCATACCAATGGACGCATCGATCATCTGGGATTCCAACGGTGTTTCAATTTCTGTGAGAACCCAGATAAGGCCCATTGTATCACTAGCTGGCAGTTGCCGAGCGTTTCAGTATCTGGGCGCTACAGTTTCTCTTGGGTATGGGAGATGAACCCTGGACAATTTTACACTAATTGTTTCGATGCAATTGTTTCTGGAGATGGTAGTACTCCTGCTCCATCACCTACCACAAATAGTTCCAATAGTTCATCTGGATCGCACTCAGATACTATTACATTTCCACCAACTACTTGTTCTCCATTACCCACTCCAGCAGTATCCACTCCATCCCCCACTGAGACTCCTACCGAGACTCCTACCGAGACTCCTACTGGTTCTCCATTACCCACCCCAGCAGTATCCACACCATCTCCCACTGAGACTCCTACCGAGACTCCTAATAGATTTCCAATTACTTCGGATGCGGCTCAGTTGCGATCTGTGTTTTCCGATTTATTTAAGTCTATTCAGCTTTCCTTCAACGGGTCTATGAATCTTTCAAGTATTTTCTCGTAGGTATTCAAAAAAAGATATAGTGTATTGCAAAATACACTTAGAAATCATTATCCTCAGAGTCATAGCCCTGCATATTACCCAGCGAGGCCTTGACATACACCGATTCTTTTACTTCAAAGTAGTTAGACTTATCAGTTAGTCCTAGCTTTACCATGAATGGAAACGGGTTTTCCGTTCCATAGATTGGTTTCATATCAATATCCACCATCAGCATATCTGCAACAAACTGAATATATTGGCTCATTAGCTTAGTGTTCATCCCAATCATATCGCATGAGATGCTCTCATTGATAAATTGCGTTTCAATATCTACAGCCTCAGTAATCATTTTTTTGATGATCTCTGGGTCAATAAATCTACCAGAGTCTCTGAGTTTATTGAATAGAGCAATCGCAAATCTATAATGCAGATTCTCGTCTCTGGAAATAAATTTATTACTCTGGACTAGTCCACGCATCAGGTTGCGTTCACCCAACCAAAATATGGCGCAGAATGATCCAGAGAAGAATATTCCCTCCAGAATTGCAAATGCGATTAATCGTACTAGAAATGAACTTTCTTGATCATCTATGTATTTGATGGCCCAATTAGCCTTCTGATTAACGGCTGGGATATTACTCACAGCATTTTTGAAGTATTCTCGCTGCGTATCATCGGTAATTAATTCATTCATTAGGGTTTCATACATGAGTGTGTGAATATCCTCAACTGGTACTTGAAAATTGTAGAATAATTGCGCATACTTTCGCATACTATTTGGAATAGTTTTGATATCTTCTAAGAATCGATCTCCCAGATTAATATTGACCAGCTGATCACTTTGCACAAAGAATCCCAGAATATGGCAAATAAAGTTCTTCTCAGTATCATTCAGCTTGGTCCAGTCAATCAGATCGTAACTCAAATCAATCTCATCTTCAGTCCAATAAGTAGATTTTGCTTCTTGGTATAACCCAAATAACTCATGGTCCTCCACCGGAAGATAGCTTGTGAGACGACCCAATACATCTGACATATTGAATGATTGTATATCTGTGAATACTTATAATTATATATATAAATATCAATTTTAACTAAAATGAGTTATCCTCTGACTGCCACTAAAGTACATTTTAGTAGCTATCGAGAGATTACAAAATTGATATTTTTTATGTTTAAATATCAGTACTCTCGTGAAGCTATGGCTACTCCAGCGTACAATTGGCGATTGATCAGCTCTGACCCAAAGGCTATTCGATTCTTGCTCCTCAACATCGATAAGATTGACAAGCATTATTTGAATCTGAATCCCAATGCCTATCAGATTCTGCTGAAGCATCCGGAACTAATTGATTGGACTGTGATCCAGTATAATACAAATAATACTCCGATCTACTATCGCAACCCGCACAAGATAACCTGGATTGCGCTTGAGAGAAACCCAAAGCTACAACAGCTTGTTCGGACTAATTTTCGAAAGGTTCAGTGGTAGATACTAAAATTGATTTTTTTTATGTTAAAATATCAGAGAAATCTATCTACCATGAGCATTCCAGCATATCAGCAATTGTACGACTTTGTGGCTACCAATACCGCACAGTTCGATGAATCGCACGATGTGGGACACGCAGTCGCAGTGTACACCAATACCATGAAAATCGCTAAAAGCTTTGATCAAGTACTGGAAGAGGATATTCTCACGTATGCCTCTATGCTACATGATGTGTGTGATCATAAGTACGAGAACTCAATCATGGAGGAAGAGTTGGAGGCATTTATCAGAGATAATCTAGGATCTGAGAAGTGTGCCCGAGTGATGAGCATTATCAATAATGTGTCATTCTCTAAGCAGCGCAAGGGACTCCGTCAACAGCTTCCAAGTCCAGACAATATCTATTTGGATATTGTGAGCGATGCTGATAAATTGGAGGCAATTGGTAAGATTGGGATCGATCGGTGCATTGCATACACTCAAGCAACTGGAGGGACTGTGCCGGATGATGTGGTTGCCCATTGCCACGAAAAGCTGCTTTTACTCAAGGATGAGTACATTGTTAGTGAGATGGGAAAGAAGTTAGCCGAACCGTTGCACCAGATGGTTCAAGACTATGTGGACCAGTTTGAAGCCTAGGGGTTCTTTTTTTTAAAATTGATCAAACAATAAGTAGTATATCTGACTATGGATCAATTACCCATGAGCATCCAAGAGGTACTGGAGAATCACTCGATTAATCTCAAACCATCTGCATACACTGAAATAGATATGCTATACAAGCGAAAGGGCAAGCACACGCACATTGCATTCCTGCTGGACAAAAATAATAATATTTTGACCTATCGATCCAATGTATACTTTAAAACAAAATCATTCCCCTTCTCGCAACATGCGGAGATCAATACAATAATTAATTATTATTCCAAACAGCATCAAAAAAAGATAATTAATATTGCTAAGAAATTATTGGTGGTCAAGCTGGGACCAAACTGCTTCCGGATGTCCAAACCCTGCAAACACTGCGCAACATTTATTGCAAATAATTGGGACAATCTAAAACTAAAAGAAGTTCTATACTCTAACAAGCAAGGAGAGTTAATATCTCTATCTAAATCAGATTTGGAAAATACTTCGAGCTTTCATCTATCCTCGGCCAATCTACGAGATCGTGCTCCCTGAGGCATCATCCTGATCTTGAGCTACATTAGTGGCTGCCTGAGATGGAGCCTGAGATGGTCTTACATTGACTGTAGGATGATTAGATACTAATTCTACCGTAGTAGTACATTCGGCACACATGCTACACTTTCGTTTACCCTTGAGATACTTATGTATCCCAACCATGGCGCTGAGAGCAACTCCAACACCTCCAGCGATCATAATTACATTATAGTGCATATCTTTAATTTTTTGTGGGTCTTGTACCGTTAGATTCCAGTGTGCGATTTCTACCGGAATTACGTATATAACAAGCAATAATATTGCAGCACATACTAATGCAGCTGAGATAAAATGATATACTCCTTCTTGCGCGTATTCTTTAGACTTGCACGCCATGGTACAATTATTTACAAAAATGTAAGAGTGCTAATGATTCGATACTATATAAATATCTGAGATATAGTATAATGAACGATCAAGAAACAATTAGTAGACTCCAATTGGTTGACCCCAAAACTGTCAAAGCGTTCTCTTTTGATGGCTATGAGTGTTTGGGTAGAGTAGTACGAGTGCATGATCCAGATACAATAACAGTCCTGTTTTACCATAAGGATACTCTATGTAAAACCAATCTCAGACTAGCAGGAATTGATGCCCCAGAATTGCACTCAAAGGTACAAAAAGAAGTAGACATGTGCAAAGCTGGTCAACAGTATTTATCTAATATAACTCTGAATAAGATTATCAAAATTAAAATGAGCTCCTTTGATAAATACGGCCGCACGTTAGCTAATATATACACATATGACAAAGGAGAAGATATTATTAAAAAATTAATTGATGGTGGATTTGTACGTGCATACGATGGAGGAAAAAAGAAGCCTGGGCTGATTCTGAATTATAACTGAATGAATATATTCGTAGATATCCAGTATATTGGAGCCTTAGAGAGCCATCTCCAGGTTTAGCTCAGGATCCTTCAGAAATGTAATCAGGTCTCCATCTGTATCGCTCAATATTAGCGTGCTCTCCGTTGCGTATAGATCAAACTGGAGATCTTTTTTTGTCAATATTTTTGCATGTGGTCCAGATATCTTTCCAGTTCCTGTAAAATTATATTTGCGTAGATACATATCGAACCAGGTCTGCGATCTAAAATTAATATCAAGTTTTTCATTAATTGCTTTGGACTCTCCTAGGATACTAATAACTCGCATTGTATTATCATCTGTATCTATATGTATAATACACTTGGAATCGGTATCATTATGTACCCAGATTCCATTTAAATATCGTTTAAAGTGATTATTAATCGAATGGATAATCCATATTAATAGTATTACTGCTGCTACTAGTAGCCCAACTACCCCAGCAATTATCTTTGATTGGCTCATTATTATATACACCGGAACATTGTTAGATAAAAAAAGATTTATCTCGCTCAGGTTTCAAACGAATAAAGATGCTCTAACAGATCATCGCTATTGTATTCAGTCATGTGTTGATATATCTCGGATAATTTTTTTAGCATAGATTGGTTGTACCCACAGAATATTAATTTTTTATGGTTGATACTGGCTGCGTATAGTTGAATCAAAAACTTTAGTACTGGATCACCATGGAACGCACCACAGCCCCAGTTTCCCGTAATAATTGTTTCTGAGTTGCATGCCGCAAACCCAATGGATGCTTTATGTATCTCTCTATTCATATGCTCCTTTGAGTATTGAATTGATCTATCCTTTGGGGCATACTGAACCGCATCCAGCTCCAATATGCGATCGTGGATTAGTTTTTTTGTATTGCCAGCATATCGCAAATCGTATCCATATCCAGAATAATTACTATATCTAATCGCTCCAGAAATGGTAATTACTTCAGAGTCGGTCAGTGGATCAGACATAATTAGACAGGCAAATAGTTCTGGGTTGGTCAAAAACTTTATCTCCTCTTGGCAGCATCCAGTGGATAATACCTTTCCTCCTGTATGTTTGTTCGCAAAGTTTACTCGAAAATGACCATTAATATCCTCCATGGACCCAAAGTGAAACTCAACTGGGGTAAGCAATATTGTATCCGTGGATATAGTATAATTGGTTGCAGTAGTCCGCGCAAATGTCATTAAATTTTGGTTGAAGAATGAGTTATACTTATGCTCGTGCACCTTGCCAAAGTACCCCAGCATAAATTTTAATTTTTCAATAGACAGATTGAATATCTCGTCTGGATCGGGTTCATTTTGCATATTAGTATTCATATATATCATATAATCGTTAAATGATGGAAATGAGCTAACTGAAACTCTTTTAGGCCTATGAAAAATCCTGTGAAAGTTTTTATATCCATAGGGCCCTTCCTCGTTTGGAATTGCACATAAAAAGGATGATGCAACCATTCCAGCTACTTGAAGTCGCGTCATTTTGACAACTGTATTCAGTCTAACATTATTAAAATTACTATCCAGATAATTATTCGATAGCTGTTCCACGTACGGTAAAATCTTATTAATAAATTTCAATCGGCGTTCTGGGGTTAGTTCTTTGTCAATAAAATATTCCAACACATCATAATTGTATTCTTCAGATTCAGGGAAGAATCGTTTGATAATATTCATATTTATACTAATATAGATTAACTCATAATTATAAACATGGGCTCGCATTGTCTTGGGAGAAAACAGTGCACAAATACTCCAACATATGGCTTATCGGTTGAAGACAAGCCAACGCACTGCTCTAGCCACAAAACAAATCAAATGGTTGAATATAAATGGTGCACCCACTGTAGATCCGCATTTGCTCAAGCTAAACATAACTGGTATTGCTTTGAGTGTTTCATGTATCTAAATATTTAGTGAAATTGCTCCAACTGCTAAAATTGATATTTTTTATGTTAAAATACTGATATCATGAATCTATCGCAAGAAGCAATCGACTTACTCGAGGCTATGTTGGCTGAGCGTCTAGAGATGATGCAAATGCTTGATCCACACCGAGGGTTCAATTACTATTGTGATTCTTGTGGGGATGCGGACTGCGATGACGATAATTGCCGCGGACGAGACTGGGAGCGCGAGAATCCTCACGATCGCTATGGGTCTTACGATGATCACGATCGCTATATGTGGCATGATTCGTCGTACGATACCTATGATGATCACGAACCATTGTATGGTGGGGTCTCAGATGATTGGGAAACCTACTACGATTCTGTGTACAATTAGGAGATTGGAGGTTCTTTTTTGTGATAAAAAAAGAACTTATTCATTCAGTATATTCTCGATAATGGTTCCATCTGTGGCATCGGTCAATATGTATGGTAATAGTTTTGAAATAAATTTGGCAGGAGTGATAGTTAGCTCTGGCAATTTGTGGCGCATGTTCTCTGGAATATCTCTATTGAAGAATCTGTTGTATATCTCGTTCATCTGAAAATGATCACACTCCTCTAAATGAATTTTGACATCGAATCGACCATCTCGCACGAAGGCTGGATCGAGTATGTCAATATTATTTGTAGTTGCAATAAACACGCTCCCATCAGTAGTGAGTGACCCCTGTAGTAGATTCAGAAAACATTCTAATGTTAGCTCAGAATTATCGTAATGTCCCAAGCTACGGTCGTGCACAATATTGGTCATCACATCTATGTCCTCCATTACTATTATTCCATTCGAGGACATCTCCTTGTTAATTTTATTGAACACCGCTTTCAGATCATTATTGGTCTTGATATTAGTGAAATCCAAATAGTAAATGTCTTTTTGTAGATAGCTCGCGATGGCCAATATTGCAGATGATTTCCCACACCCTGGAACTCCATATAGCAATGCTCCAAACTTATACGGAAGACCTAGATCTCTGTATATATCTCTCTTGTCTCGAAAGCTAGACAGTGTGGTTGATAGTACATGGTGGTCTCGTTTTTTTAGATACAGAGTCGAAAAGTCCTTGTACGTGCAGTTCACTAATTCGAACTCAATATTAGTTTTGGTATCACTCTGCTCCTCAACTGCCTCAATAACTATTTCTTCTTCGGTATCGCCAACCATTCGTTTAGTTATTTGTCTGGGGGAGCCCTTCTGAGTAATAGTTTTTTGAACATCTATTTTGACATCGAATATTTCTATTTCATCTCCAGAACCATCTAAATTATTTAAAGCCTTTGTATTCAGTTGATCCAAGAACGTTAACCAATTATTCCGCAAATTAATATTTGAGTCAGTGTGCTCTTGTCGGATAATTATGCTATCTGTTTTATTTATTTTGTATGACAGATACATATCAGTAAGAGCATCTCGATCGCGCACCGTTTGCGGATTAAATTTTCGAATACCACAATTATCAATATGTTTCTGCTCAACTGTTAGCTCTACAATGCCGAAAAAGTTAAATACTTTCCCTACAGCTGGAATCAACTCAACCGTGTAAAATGATTCAGAATATTTAGATACTGTTAGTAATAAATAATTAATTATCACATATGAGTATAAGGTCCCGCATGCGAGCTTATATTTTTTGTGGATGGCTAGAGTAATATCTTTGCACAGATGTATGTAAGTTCCATCATCTTTTAGATTTGCATTGACTGGGGTTGTACCAGCACCTACGTCCTCTCGCAAATTATCAAACGGTAGAAAATCGAATATATCTCGATATGTACTTTTGGATAGCTTAGGCTTGAGTGTTGAGTGTAGCTCGCATGATTTAAATTTTTTGATATTATTTTTGACGGACTCGATATATTTGAAATTATTAATTAATCGAATAGTAGCCCCATTGTACTGAATACAGATATTTTCAATATCTATCGTATTTGTGTACTCCGATTTACCATGTTGCTTCAACTGAAGATCAGTCGATTTGAATGAAACATTTGAATCGGTATTCTCGTAAATATAGTTATACAGATTTTCGTAGAATATAGCATTTGCGGTAAAACTTATGTCAGATCGATTCAGTGGTAATTCTACCGGAGTATCAATAATAGTTTTTTGTGTTCGACTAAACATTAGTTTGTTCCAAATTATCAACAAATATGTTCGAAACTCAAATGAGAGTACTCTTTTTTTCATTGTCTGATATGCAGATGATAATACATTTGTCAACTCTTTTTTGATAAAGTCTGCTCCAAATAGAGCAATGAGTAGAATCATATTCTTGCGATCGAATGAATTGAATAGCTTTTCAATAGTCTTAATCGTTCGCAGAGCAATAATCTGGTCAAAATGCTGCAATGGGTTATTATTAGCAGTAGCTGATATGTTAATCTGTTCCACTGTAGATGTAGCCATAGTTTTGGGCGATCGGTATATTTTTAGATAAAACATATCAATTTTTTACAAACATTCAAATGCCTTATTTTTGAAATTAGCCGCAAGTAGTCTAAATTGCGTAAAACATATACCAATCATAGTATCGCAAGCAACTATAATATTATATTTGGATGATAATTGGCGGCACTCTACAATAGACTCAGCTATATATCTATCACGATCACGCTGATCAGCTGCAGATACCGCAATAAACATTACAATGAACCCAAATATTATTTTTAAAAACCAAGATAGTATCAAGAACCGGTACCCATCTACAATACTGAATATACTGGTAATTGAGCTAATAATTGCGTATACGAGAAATAACCACCAAATGTCTAAAAATGTATCAACCCAAGCTATAACTATTATTATAGCAAGTATATCTACAAATATCCCACTAATCGATATCCAGAAGTAAATCTGCGATAATGTTTTAGATCTAGCATACTCTGGAGGCTGCTCCACATAATTAAGCTCGATCTCTATATATGTCTCACAATCCATAGTCTCTGATTACTTATAAGATATTGCAAATACCTCTTAGTAATCTCTGATTACTTATAAGATATGTTTTTGGCGCTCAAAAAAAGAACTCTTAGTTCGAGCAAGTAAAATGTTTATTGGCAAAGTTTTCAGCAAGTGATGTAAATAGATTAGTGCAGTATACACCAAAATCATTACAGTTGGTCGTAATATTATATTTGGTAGCTATTTGGTTGCATTTATTTTTAGTACTATTAATATCATTTGTAGAAAATGCTACAATACCAATTACAAATATGCATACTATTTTAGCTACAACTAGGGCTCCCAAAATATTTAAATCTGGTAAATCGGTTTTCGCCAAAATGCAAATGCTAATAATGTTCCAACCAAGATACATCCACCAAAATTTGCAGAATGTGTCATACCAAGTGATGATAGCCACAAGTACTCCAATATCAACTATAATATTAATAATTGAAAATGTGTAGACTCCAAGATGGATGATCTTCTCATTAGTCCAGTAAGACTCAATCGGTGCTTGATAAGACATTTCAATATCAATTTCAGTTTGAGCGTACGAGTTAGTAGTTTTCATGGTGTTTTCCGATATATTTTAGAGTAAGAATATCAATTTTGGTAAATTACTAAAATTGATGATTATATCTATAAATATAGCAACCTATATCTCTAAGATGAATGATACGTATGTTCCAATCGATTATGACTATGCTGCGACCACGCCAAGAATTGTGCGAACCTGGAACCAACTAAAATCGGTGGCCGTTCATTATACGATTGCTATTAATATTGGATTCCTGATCTGTTTCACTTGGTTCTATGATACATTTTGCAGCATCTGGTGGGTCTACAGTATCTGGATTGGTGCTTGTTGGCTTATTCTTCTTATGGGAGATAATTTGACTACTACTGGCGTAGCCACCGTGGTTCACGTGGTATCGATGCTTATTATTATAATAACAACTATTATTATTGGCAGTAATCAGCAGATCCTCGACCATTGCAATATAATTACTCAGGCATTCAATATTAGTGCCGATTGTACCAATATGACTGGGTCATGCATCGGTATGTTGGACATAGTAGCTCCAGCATACCAGAACAAGGTATACGCTTGTTAGGTTATTTTTTTGACTAAAAAAAGTTATTCTTCATCGCTATCGTCTTCTGGGAAGTCTAGCTCACTAATATCAATCTCCTCTACTCGAGCAATCTCCTTCAGCGAATCAATATCACGCTTGGAGATAACACCAGTGCGTACCATATCATCTACTGCATCTACATTATTATGATCTCTGATCAAATGTTGAATCATTTTCAAACTATAGGTACGATCGGTCATTTGATTATTGATATTTGGGTACTTCTTTCGAGTCTGGTCTGATTTGATGTACATCCACTCAATAAAATTATTATCTTCATCCAAAGACTCCTTGGTATAACAATCAATAAATCGCTGGCAGAACGGGAGTGTATCTCCAAAGAATGCTTCATCTGCGGTAGTAATTCTCTCCAAAATATTATCGTTGATCAAACATTTGTCGGTATTCTTCAGTGAGTCAATCCGCATCTGATACGCTTGAAACCGTTCTTGCTTAGCATTAGCGATAATAGTATCATAAATATCTGTAATACCATTGGTAGAACATTTAGACGTTTGTAAGTCAAATGATTTATGCTTATTCGAATAATCTACGAACACCTTATCTGGGAAGATATTCATGCGTTCCAAGATAGTACGCTCTGTATTAATCTCGCAGGAGATCAAGCTAATCGCTTGAGGCTTCAGCATATACATCGACTCGCCGTGTCTCTTGTATAGATTTTTGATACGGATTCCCACGTCCGCAAAATTGGTGCAACAGAAATATTGTTTGATATTGGCTCGAACATTAATAGTTTTATCTTTGACTGTAATCGGAGTAGTTTCGTCCAGCGGCTCAAAGAATGCAACACTGTACATAATTTTCAGATGCGTTAGGCCGTATCCAACGGTCTTACCTTTGACCAAGGTATCATATTGATATTTGATCACGTTCGAGCCGATCCACATAGGGATAGTCATTTTCGCAAAACTAATCATGAAGTCGAACAGGATATCAATCTTCTGGTTGAGCATAGTAATCTCAATCTTGCGATCTTTAGCATACGTAATTAATGAATTAATCTGGTTAGACTGAT
>JACCDK010571953.1_pt1 | contig 56299 bp, 46 predicted proteins | sample 7445871 | NCBI WGS metagenome assembly JACCDK01 (sample SAMN15323436, study PRJNA562643) | freshwater metagenome | isolation source: river surface water | place: USA:Blue River Watershed | collected 2017-08-15 | reverse complement strand
CCTCGTCTATCGAAAGAGCACAAAAGAAAGTAGAAGAAAACCACTTTGGTGTTCGTAAGCGTCTATTGGAATTTGACGATGTCATGAACGCGCAACGCGAAGTAATTTACAAACGTAGAAAGCACGCCTTGTATGGTGAACGTCTCCAATTGGATATCGACAACACCATGTTTGACCTAGCAGCACAAGTTGTAGAAGCTTATCATGCTGCTAAATATTATGATGCATTTAAAATAGAATGTCTCAGACTGTTTGGTATCGATACGCAGATTTCTGAGGATCAGTTTAGCAAAGGACGAATAGATGAGCTTTGTCAAAACTTGTACGAAGAAATAGCTCAGGGCTACCAGCACCGAACTCAATTGCTCATACAACAAGCCCTTCCTGTCATTCAGAATATTCACCAAAGCAATCAGGGATTCCAAAATATCGCAATTCCATTAAGCGATGGTAGAAAGAATCTTCAGGTGGGTGTAAATATGGCTAAGGCCATTGAAACTCAGGGTCGCGAAATCATCGTTACGCTAGAAAAATCTATTACGCTCGCTATCATTGACCTTTACTGGAAAGAGCATTTGCGCGATATGGACGATTTGAGACACAACGTTCAATTTGCCTCTCATGAACAAAAAGATCCTCTATTGATTTACAAATTGGAGAGTTATAATTTGTTCAAGAATATCTTGGCCAAAATCAATGGGGAGATTATTCAGTTCTTGTTAACCTGTAAAATCTCCGACGGTGGAAACCCAACTGCACAAAAGCAGCCGGTTCCAACGCAGCAACCAAAAACTTCTACGAGCAAGGCTGATGTTTTGAATACAGCAGAGAGAAATCAGCAGCAAGCCATTCAAGGAAGTGCGCAAACTGAGGTAAAATCAGAGCCTTTGCGTGTTGATCCAAAAATTGGTCGCAATGATGCTTGCCCATGTGGATCTGGCAAAAAATACAAATCTTGTCACGGTATTGCCGGAGGATTATAAACGATTCAACCGATTCAATTCATAAAAAAACCCCGCTAATGCGGGGTTTTTTATTTCATTCCGAATTGTATTACTCAACAACAATGGCTGAAACAACTTTCTGACCTTTGTTCATGATTACAACTTGATACAAGCCTGTGTTCCAATCAGCTACATTGAAGATTGTGCGACCTGACGTGATATTTTGACTCATTACCTGACGACCAGTCAAATCAAAAATTTGCATCTGACCACCAACAAAATTCTCAGTAATCACATTCACCAAATCACTTGAAGGGTTTGGATACATCACCATTTCTGCAATTGCGATATCATCAACACCTTCATTGAAAGAAGCTACCAAATCACTGGTAATGGCCAAATAGATCTGTAAATTATCAGCTACAGGATCCGCTGCAGTTTCTGGTTGAACGTGTACCCCTGGTTCTTCGTCTTTTTGAATAACCAAATGCAAACGATCGTTATACATATCATGCGCCATAGACGCGTACATGTATTCCCATCCTGTACCCGCCAAATCAGGTGTAATATCAACCTCTGTTGACCATGACAAACCAGCATCAGTAGATTTAACCGCGTATACGTGACGCAAGTACTCTTGACCATTGAAGAAATTCTCATTGATAGCAGAATATGCAACATAAATGTTACCCGCAGCATCTCCTGCGATTTGTGGGTGTGATGCAATTCCTGAATTGCCATATTGACCTACTTCAGTTGTTGCAGCAGGAATTGCAGGATCAACTTCTGGAGATACCCCAATTTCCAAAACAACATCATTGTAGCTCAAAACATCTACGTACTCGTACACATCAGTATAAGAATATACTGGTGTGATAGACTCAATTAGATATACAGTGTCTTGAATTTCACCTGTGTTGTACATACCGTTGAAATTAACTGTGACATTCAATAATACACTATCAATCGCTGAGTAAATGGCGTAATCAAAATCAGAACCTAATCCCCAAGTTGACAAATCAACATCACCTGATGTTGTTAAAGGATAGGTATTTCCATTGGCTTCAAAAACAACTCCACCGTTGTTTACATCTTCAAAAGATACTGAGGCCGTAGCCCATTCAATTCCGGCAGGAGCAGCAACAACTGAACCCACAACCATTGGACCTGAACCTAAATCATAAAAGTCATCATAAGCCGCCCAAACATATGTTGAGTTCTCCAAATCAATTTCTGATGAATAAACAATTTCATCATACAAGAAAATAGAATCTTGTCCAACCCAAACGCTATCCACTCCTGTCACCGTTGGAATCATATTGCTATTCCAATAGGCAATACTTCCAGCTAATGGGAAGTACGAGTAAACAGAATCGACAACACCTAAATCATCTGTGTAAAACATGGTTCCAAACGCAACATGTAATGCATTATTCACATCCACGTAAATGGCCCCTGTACCGTCAGTTGACATGATTGTATCCTGAATTCCGTCTCCCTCAACGTCGGTACCCATGTCAACTTCATAGCCATCGATTGGAAAATCCCAAACCGTGGTTTTGGTCCATGTATTACCTGCATCTTCAGAAACATAAACATAAGTGTCGTTTAGCTCGCCAAATACAGCAATAGCTACAGTATTTCCTCTCGCATGAATAGCGTACGTATCCGCAGTTACATCCTTGGTGAACGCTGATGACATCTCTGGTAATGCACCATCGACGATATCCCAAGTTGCTCCACCGTCTTGTGAACGATAATAAACCAATGCAGTTTCTAAACCATTGTAAGGAGTTGAGTTTCCTGGATCCGTAATTGCAATCATATGGATAGTATTACCCACATTACATGCTCTTGGCCATAACAAAGCCTCTCCGGTATTGTTAGGAATTTCTGTAGTTGCATTCCAAGCGCCTGAACCAATGGTAGAACGTGTGGTCATTTTGATGCCACCAACGCCGTTGTGCGCAATAACAACTTCGCTTCCGTTAGCTAAGTGCATTAAACTTGACCATCCGGTGCGGTAAGATTCTATTCTTGAAGAAGGAAAATCATCCCATTGGTTGGTTGATGGATTTCTAAAGTTGTAACCCGTCCCGCGATCTGAGTATGTTCCACCACCTTCGAGAGCAGAAAATGTCCAAGTTGCTGAGACTCCATAATCATCTGCAACGATGCGTGGACAAACAGAACCATTTGATTGTAAATCATAGACGGAAATTCCCACTTCCTCTTCCATTGATGTACTTTTTGCAGAACCAGGAACCATTGGATGCTTCTTGTTTTGCTGTGTTAACGCTTGATGAATCACTTCATCTTTGTACGGATTGTACTTTGCCGACGCACTATTGCCGGGACTTTGTTTAAGCTGACTTTGAGCGCTCATAGATCCCGCTATCGCCAACATTAAACCGAATGAATAGAACTTTTTCATGGGCTTTTGGTTAAGTGTAAAATAAATTTGTTTGAAGCGAATATAAAAGAAGATGTCAAAGTTTAAAAATGTTTGGGTAGATATCTTATCCATAGGAGACGAACTACTGATTGGTCAGACCGTAAATACAAATGCCTCTTGGCTGGGTATGAAAAGCAATCAAATGGGCATGCAAGTGAGGCGCGTAATCGCAATACCTGATAACCGCGATGCCATTGTCCGAGAAATGGAAACTAGCCTTCATGAAGCGCAAGTGACATTTATTACTGGTGGACTTGGACCTACCAAAGATGATATCACAAAAAAAACAATCGCAGACTTTTTTAATGACGAACTTGTCCAAGACAACGAGACTTTTGAAAGGGTTAGAACTTTTTTTACCAAAAGAAATTTACCTCTTTTAGAAAGCAATCACGGTCAAAGCATGGTTCCCTCTCAATGTAAGGTGATTCCCAATTACCAAGGAACAGCCCCAGGTATGTGGATGGAGAAGAATGGCCATGTGTTAATTTCCATGCCTGGTGTGCCATATGAAATGCAGGCCATGGTAGAAGAAACCATTCTTCCGCTGATTCAAGAAAAATTTGAAATCCCCACCATTATCCATCAAACATTGATGACAATTGGTGCTGGAGAAAGTTTTATCGCCGAGCAATTGAGAGATTTTGAAAATGAAATTGAAGAAGACGGCATCTCGCTCGCTTATCTACCGTCGCCCGGCAGCGTAAAATTAAGATTGTCCAAATATGGCGTGTGGGACAAGGAAGAAGTTTCCGAAAAGATCAAAGAAAGGGCCGCACAAATTCAATCCATATTGGGTCAAATCGTATTCAGCGATCGTGAAATGACCATTTACAAGAAAATTGCTGAACTGTGCCAATTGCAAAACAAAACACTCAGTGTTGCTGAAAGTTGCACTGGTGGGGCTCTGCAAAGCGCGTTTACTGCAGAGGCCGGCGCAAGTAATTTCTTTAAAGGAGGAATCACCACCTACTGGATAGAAAGTAAAGTAGACGTTTTGGGCATCGATCAAAACCTAATTGATACAAATGGAGTTGTCAGTGAACAAGTGGCCATGGCCATGGCGCAGGTTTGTCAGCAAAAAATGAAAACGGATTTTGCAATCGCAACCACGGGATATGCAGGACCCGATTCCCCTGACCCAACAGTACCCGTGGGTACTATATGCATCGCAGTTTCTGACGGTAATACTACTCATGCCCGCACATTGCATCTAGGAAATAACCGGCTTCGCAACATACAAAACACTTGTTTGCAGGCTGCCAATTTACTCCGACTCCAATATTTTATTAATTAACAGCGGAATTGTAAAAAAAAATATTATATTTGCACTCCTTAATTCGAATTTAAAAAAGAAGAATATGCCACGCGTTTGTCAAATTACCGGTAAGAAAACCATTTCAGGAAACAATGTTTCTCACTCTAATATCAAGACTCGTCGTAAGTTTTATCCAAACTTGCAATACAAGAAGTTTTGGTCAGAAGAAGAGCAACGCTTTATTGAGTTGCGCGTAACTCCAAAAGGAATGAAAACCATTAACAAAATTGGTTTGGCTGCTGCAATGAAGCAGGCAAAAGCCAATGGTTTAATGGCCTAATACAGAAATTGACGCCTCTTCAGGCCGAAAATTGAACCGGCGATTTGCCGGTTTTTTTTTGTCCCCGTCATAGAGGCGACTTTATTATATTTGCTACCTTACTAAACAGTATAAATTAACGTTACATGCGTAATAGATCGATTCTTTGGACCTTTGTCATCCTACTTGCGGTGGCAGTTTTGTATTCTTTGTCATTCGGATGGGTGGCTTCTCAATACGAGAAAAACATTCACCAACTTGCGGTTGATTCGATCGCCAATACCGACCTCCAAGGTGAGGCTGCTGATATTGCTATTTATGAATTAGAAAGAAAGATGTTGCGCGACAGCTCTGAAGCCAAAGCCTATCCTTTCTTTGATCATTCTTATAGCTATTTAAAGCAACATGAATTAAGCCTTGGTCTCGACTTAAAAGGTGGTATGTCTGTCACATTGGAGGTTTCAATTCCGGATTTGGTAATTGCACTTTCAGATTATAATGAAACCCCCGCTTTCACCAATGCGATCAAAGAAGCTGTGGCTGCTCAACGTAACTCAACAGAAGACTTTATCACATTGTTTGAGAAATCTTGGAAAAACCAAAATTCAAATATTGAGTTATGGACATTATTTAGCAACTACGAAAACAAAGAAAAATTCCCTGCTAAAGCATCTGACAGTGACATCATAGCCGCATTGAGAAAGGAAGCTAGCGATGCCATTGATAACACAGAGAATATCATACGCAAGCGTATCGACCAATTTGGGGTAACTCAGCCTAACGTTCAAAAGCAATCATTGACTGGTCGTATCATTGTTGAATTGCCTGGTGTAAGTGATCGTGAGCGCGTTCGTAAAAACCTAAAGTCCACTGCTAACCTTGAATTTTGGGATACTTACTTCAATACTGAAGTTTTTGATGTGATTGTAAAAATCAATGAGAATATCGGAAAGGCCAATTCTCCAGAATTATTTGGACTAGCTGCTAAACCAGACACTTCAATTTCTGATTCTGCGAGCATCGCAGCTGTTGACTCAACCAAAATCAAAGCTGACTCTTTGTTGACTAAAGAAGAATCAAGAAAAAAGAATCCTTTGTTTGCCTTGTTAGATCCACGTGTTCAAACTGGAAACAGCATGGTAGGTATGGCTCGTGTATCTGACACCTCTGCCATCAACAAATTATTGGCTCGTCCAGAAGCGCGTCAAGCAATGGCAGCTAAACCAGAGTTGCGATTGATGTGGAGTGCTAAGCCTATGGCTAACATTGTTTCATTGTATGCAATCAAAGATCCTTCATTAAAAGGTAAAGCCCAATTAGATGGAAAATCAATCATTGACGCGCGTCAAGACTTTGACCCTACAACGGGTGATGTTACCGTTGAAATGACGATGGATCCAGAAGTGGGTACTCCAGTTTGGAGAGACATGACCAAGAAAAATGCAGCTGACAACAAGCGTGCTATTGCTATCGTGATGGATAACTTGGTGTATTCTGCACCCTCTGTAAATTCTGAAATTCCAAATGGTCGCTCAGTTATTACCTTGGGTACTGGTTCAAGAGACAAACAAATTGAAGAAGCAAAAGATTTGGCTGGTTTGTTAAAGGCGGGGTCATTGCCTGCTCCTGCAAAAATCATTGACGAAGTAACGGTAGGACCAACTTTGGGTGAGGAAAACATCAAAGCTGGTTTGTGGTCTTTCGCCATGGCCTTCTTGGTAATCTTGATTTACATGGTATTCTATTACGCTTGGGCGGGATGGGCTGCTAACGTAGCATTGATTGCCAACTTGTTCTTCTTGGTAGGAGCTATGATCTCTATAGGTGGTGCTTTGACATTGCCTGGTATCGCGGGTATCGTTTTAACTATGGGTATGGCAGTTGATGCCAACGTATTGATCTATGAGCGTGTTAAAGAAGAATTGCGTTTGGGTAAGCCAATCAATGCGGCTATGAAGGACGGATTCTTGAAGGCCGTTAGCGCGATTATCGATGGTAACGCCACTACTTTGATCACTGGTCTTGTATTGTTGGTTATCGGTACAGGTCCTATCAAAGGTTTCGCTACTACCTTGATCATCGGTATCTTCACTACTCTTTTCACTGCAATCATCATCTCTCGTTTGATTTTATACAAGCGTTTGGATAGCAAAAAGCCAATTACCTTCTACAGTGACTTTACTAAAAATTGGTTTACGAAAGTGAACTATGACTTCGTGACCAAAAGAAAATTGTACTACACGATTTCAATTGTGATTATCGCTGCTGGTATGGTTTCATGGATGACGCGTGGATTTAACATGGGCGTTGACTTTGCAGGTGGTACTTCTTACAAAGTCACCTACGCAAATGCAGTAGATGCAGATAATATTCGAAACGCAATGAACGCTACATTGATCGAAGAGAATGGTAATGTTGCAGCTACTTCTGTTCAAAGCATTGGATCAGACAATAAGAGCTTCAAAATCACCACCAACTTCATGATGGATAGCAACAATGCGAACATCGATGAATCTGTGAGCGCAAAAATGAATGAAGCGTTGAAAAATGTGAGCCCTGAGTATACAGTGGATTCATCTTACAAGGTTGATGCAACCATGTCAGATGACTTCCGTACAGAAGCGTTGTGGTCTACAATCATAGGATTGATCTTGGTTGGAATCTATATTTTCATCCGATTCCAAAAATGGGACTTCGCAGTTGGTGCTGCCGCTGCATTGGCACATGATGCTTTGATTGTTGTTTCTGCGTTTACTTTGTTGAATGGATTGGTACCCTTCTCCATGGAAGTAAATCAGAATTTCATCGGTGCGATATTGACGGTAATCGGATATTCTATCAACGACACCGTGGTTATCTTTGACCGTATCCGTGAATATTTCAACACCCGTAAGAATCCTGAATTGAAATCCACGATTAACGACGCATTGAACTCAACTTTGGGTCGCTCTATCAACACATCAATGACAGTATTACTTACCCTCTTGGTGATGTTCTTCTTTGGAAGTGACGATATCAAAGGATTCTGCTTCGCAATGATCGTTGGAGTTGTATCTGGGGTATATTCTACATTGTTCATAGCAACCCCAATCGTAGTTGACATGCGCAACTGGTTGGGTAAGAAAGAAAAATAATTTTGAATTAATTCAAAAAAAATCAAGGGGCTCCACGTGAGCCCCTTATTTTTGCATCATGAGTTCAGGTGAAATCATCATCATATTGTTTGTATACCTTTTGTTTTTTGGAGCAAAAGGAATCCCTAGTTTGGCTCAAACAATGGGCAAGGCTGTGTATCAATTTCGCAATGCAGCCAAAGATGTACAAGATGAAATTATGAAAGGTGCACAGGATATTCAGAAAGAGGTTAGAGTTCCTTTAGATCAAATGGATGTTGATCAACAATCCGTTCCAAGAAGAGAAACCCCCATTACTGGCCCGAATCTCGACAGGAAAACTGGAGAAGAAACTGCAACTGATTCTGCAGAATTGAAAGACAGTTCAGCCAACCAATAATCCAACACTTCCCACTGATTCATGGAACAGCCTCTGATTCTTCATCGAGAAGCCAATCAAACGCTGCTACTCTACCCAAGACTATTTGCGTCGCGATTCCCGAGCCATCAATTGGAAGATTCCGAATGGATTAAGACCACCCCTTGGGTTCAAAATAAAATCAAAGTATTTGGCAAAGAATACAATGAGCCGCGATTAACATACTGGATGGGACCTGCCTATCAATACAGCAATATCCAATGGCCGGCTAATACTTTTACGCCAGTGGTAGCAGAGATGAATCAAGAGCTGAGAGAGACACTCCAATTTTCATTTAACTCATGCCTATTGAATTATTACAGGGATGGTCAAGATAGCATGGGAAGACATCGAGACAATGAACCTGAGATGGACACAACGATGATTGCATCTGTATCTTTTGGCGGTTCTAGAAAGATTAAATTCAGACATCGCGATGGTCTACAAAAATTGGACATCATTTTACAACATGGCGATTTGTTGGTCATGCAAAATTTTCAAGAAGATTGGTACCACGAGTTACCTAAGGTTAAGTATGCTTCACCAAGACTAAACTTAACCTTTCGAAAAATTAAGACATAAAAAAAGACTTCCAAGGAAGTCTTTTTTTTGGGGTGGCCTATGGGGTTCGAACCCACGACCCTCAGAACCACAATCTGATGCTCTAACCAACTGAGCTAAGGCCACCGTGTAAGCGGGTGCAAAGAAAATACATAATTCTGCATCTTCAAAATTTTTTTACACCAAATCAAAAAGATTATTTACTCCTAGCGTCCTTCCAACCTGAAAACCTTCTGCCAACTGCATTCCAGCAGGTCGACCAAAATCTATTGAGCGAGCTTTTAAATACTCAAAAAATCCTTCTCCTGATATGGGCGTTTCCGGTTCTTTTGAATTAGGATCATAAAACTGACTTCGGTATGCCATCAAAGAATCCATTTTCACCTTCCAAAAATCAGTTACGTCAACAACAAAATCAGGATGGTTGTAATAATCCTGATTAAAATGATAAACAGCTTTTGGGCGCCAAATGCGATCTCCAGGAATTTTATTTAAACCGCTATAAAAACAAGCATCACTGACCAATTTTGCTGCGCGCGCATGATCAGGGTGGCGATCTTTTAATGCGTTTGTCAAAACAATCTCCGGCTGATACTTTCTAATTACAGAAATCACTTGCAAAAGTGTTTCATCGTCATACCGAAAAAAACCATCTTTCAAACCTAAATTCTCTCTAAACGCAACACCTAGAATTTGTCTTGCATTCTCCGCCTCTTCCAATCGCAGCGGGCCTGATCCCCTACTTCCCAATTCACCTTGAGTCAAATCTACAATAGCGACTGACTTTCCGTTAGCAATATGTTTAGCGACAGTACCTCCTGCTGAAATCTCTACATCATCGGGATGGGCTGCTATCGCTAAAATGTCTACCTTAAATACATTCATGACACAAAAATAGGTGTTTTCATTAACAATGATTTGAAGGTAACTCTTAATGAAGATTAGATAATAAGATTTTCTCAACCTATTTTTGTAGCAATGCGGAAATCATTCATCACAGTTCTTTGGATTTGCCTGTCAGCGGCTAGCTACGGACAAGTAGAATCCGCTATTGAATTGATGGAAGATTCCTTGCATTGGCTCAATCACTGCACAACGCTCATTACAGAGCCCAGTGAAGAAGAAGAGGATAGTATTATTCAAGTTTCATTGCTTCAGCCTGCACAATTGGTTTCAGAAGTTGACCTCAATCTCTTTGATCACATTTATACTTTCGAAGCAGCCCCGCCCATAGATTTAAAATTGGAAACTTTTGAAGATTCACTTGACATCATTCCCGGTTACGATATGGATGATCGTTGGGACACCAAAATGATACACCAAGTAGAAGAATTAGAGTGGGAAATGGATACGGTCGCTTTCTTGTTGGCCATAGACAGCTGTGATTTTACTTTTCCTACCCAGTACCCCAGAATTACCTCACCTTTTGGCCCCCGTTGGGGAAGAACCCACAAAGGATTGGACTTAGGACTTCGGACAGGAGAACCTGTTGTATCGGCCTTTGAGGGCATGGTTCGCATCTCGCACTTCAGCCCTTCTTATGGCAATGTAGTTGTTATAAGACACAAAAACGGACTTGAGACTTTGTATGCACACATGGAAGCCCGTTTTGTGCAACCCGGTCAATGGATTCAGAATGGTCAAATCATTGGTTTAGGCGGAAATACAGGAAGATCCTTTGGTGCACATCTGCATTTTGAAATTAGATTCAAAGGAAATGCTATTGATCCCGCTCTCATCCTGAATGTTCCCCAGGCACAAATTAAAAGTCCTTTGTTTTATTTGACTAAGACCAATGCCAAAGTCCCTCCACCTGCAAGCAAAAGCAAGGGAAAAACAAAAGGTGGAAAATATCACACCGTCAAGCGAGGAGAAACCTTATCTTCGGTAGCTAGAAAGCACGGCACATCGGTCAGCAAATTGTGTAAACTCAATAAACTACGCCCTAGTTCCAAACTCAGAGTTGGACAAAAGGTTAGGGTTCGTTAATTTTATTCTCGGTCTGAACATCTTCCCTACTTTTTTGTTTAACAATACGTGGGGAATAATACAACAAAACATATAGCCGTCATCGGTTCTGGTTTCAGCGGCTTAGCTGCTGCTTGTACATTGGCTCAGAAAGGATACCAAGTTACTATTCTTGAGAAAAATGAAAAAGCTGGTGGGCGCGGACGCAGCTTCTCCGCAGAGGGATTCACCTTTGATATGGGACCGAGTTGGTATTGGATGCCAGAAGTCATGGAAGAGTTCTTCCAATCCTTTGGAAAAAGTACAACCGACTATTACACATTAAAACGATTAGATCCAGGCTATCGCGTTTTCCTTCAAAATGAAGAAATTGACGTTGCCGCTGATATGAGTCAGATTCAAAGCGTTTTTGAATCAATCGAGCCCGGAGCAGGGGCTGCTCTTGGTAAATTTTTAGCTGAGGCCAAAGAAAAGTATTCATCTGGAATGGGGAAATTCGTTAGAAAACCTGCACATTCATTTTTAGAATTTGCAGAGATCGATTTGCTTAAGGCTCTTTTTAAAATTCAGCTTTTTACGGATATGCGCAGTCACTTGCGCGGTCATTTCACGCACCCTACCCTGTTACAGTTATTGGAATTTCCTGTTCTTTTCTTGGGCGCAAAACCTTCTAAGACTCCTGCTCTCTATAGTCTAATGAACTATGCCGATTTAGAATTGGGTACTTGGTATCCCATGGGAGGAATGGCAAAAGTACCAGAAGCAATGATTGAATTGGCTGAATCGCTTGGTGTAAAAATCGAAACCAACCAAAGTGTAGTTGGTTTTGAATTTGAAGACAACGAAATTTCTGCTGTAAAAACATCCAATCAAACCTGGCTGGTTGACGGCGTCATTGCAAGTGCCGATTATCACCATGTTGAGCAGGAACTATTGCCCAAGAAATTCCAACAATATGACGAAGGCTATTGGGACAAAAGAACCATGTCCCCATCTTCACTGCTGTTCTACGTTGGTTTAGATACTCAAATTCCCGGCTTAGAACATCACAATCTATTCTTCGAAAACTCTTTTGATTTACACGCACAAGAAATTTACGACAATCCACAATGGCCTACAAACCCACTTTTTTATTTGTGTTGTCCATCTAAGACAGATAACGCTGTTGCACCTGAAAATTGTGAGAATATGTTTTTCTTAATTCCAGTGGCTCCTGGGCTTTCCTCTACAGAGGAATTGCGTGATCGATACTGGAACATGATGTGTGATGCGGTGCAAAGAAGGACAGGTAAGGACATCAGGCCACATGTCAAATACAAAAGAAGTTTTGCCCACGAAGAATTTCAATCTGAATACAACTCATTCAAAGGCAATGCCTATGGATTGGCCAATACTCTCATGCAGACAGCTTTCCTCAAACCCAAAATGAAAAGCAACAAATTAAAAAATTTATTCTACGCTGGACAACTCACCGTTCCTGGTCCTGGCATGCCTCCAGGAATAATCAGTGGACAACTGGCAGCTGAAGAAATAGCAAAACAACTCATTTAAGCCTTGGACATGAACAATAAAAATCTTTTCGATCAAATCTCTGTTCAATGCAGCAGACTTACGACTTTAAAATATTCTACAAGCTTTAGTTTAGGAATACGCACGTTGTCAACTGAATTTCGTGATCCTATTTACGCGATATATGGCTATGTGCGTTTTGCCGATGAAATTGTGGACACCTTTCATGGTTTTGATCAAGCATACTTGCTTGAGAAATTCAGAAACGATACAATTGAAGCCATAGAGATGAAAATCTCTTTGAATCCCATTATCAATGCTTTCCAGGAAGTTGTTCATCGATACAACATAGAATGGGAATTGGTAGATACTTTTTTGAAGAGCATGGAAATGGATTTAGATGATCGCGTTTATGACCAAAGTGAATACGAAACATATATTTTAGGTTCCGCTGAGGTAGTTGGATTGATGTGTCTGCGCGTCTTTACGAGGGGGAACAATGAGCAGTATCAAATGCTCAAACCCTCTGCTATGCGCTTGGGTGCTGCGTTCCAAAAGATCAATTTTTTGAGAGATTTGAAAAATGACTTTGAGGTATTGGGCCGTGTATATTTCCCTGGTGTTGATTTGTCTCATTTTGATGACAGCACCAAAAAAATCTTGGAGCAAGAAATAGAAACTGATTTCAGAGAAGCCTACAAAGGAATAGTCCAATTGCCCAAGGAGGCCCGCTATGGAGTATACTTGGCTTACACATATTATGTCCGCTTGTTTGAAAAAATTCGTCTACTTCCAGCATCCGTATTGATGAAAGAGCGCGTTAGAATTCCCAATCCAAAGAAACTCACTTTGATGTTTGGTTCTTACCTCAAACACAATTTTAATTTGCTATAATGTTGCGGCTTATTTTCATATGCTTTCTGCTCATGTCATTTGTTGTATGGAGTCATCCAAGAGACCAATGGTTTGCGCTAGAATCTAAAGAAAATAAGCAGAAATTTGTTTCCTCCTGTTCTACGTTCCAAGCAAAGACCAATGTTGATGCCGCGTACCTTGCAGCCAGTAAAATGATCCAAGCTGATTTGTCCTACATACCAACAGAGCAATTAAACTTATTCAATCAAGGCAAAGAGCAACTTGAACAATGCGTGCAGAAAGACATGTGGAATACCGAAATTCGATTTATACGCCTTACTCTACAATGTCAATCTCCTTGGTTTTTGGGTTATCATGATCAAATTGAAGAAGACGCCAAAATCATTATCGATCACGTAAATTTGGGCTATGTGCAAAAGCAAAATGCTTATTGGAAAAAAGCCCTTGAATTCATTAAAATGCAGGAGAAAATTCCAGCATCACTAAAAAAAAACATATAAATGCAAGAAGTCATTCTCGTTACAGAAAACGATACAGAAGTAGGCCGTTGTGAAAAAATGTATGCTCACGAGCAAGGGCTATTGCACCGAGCGTTTTCTATTTTCCTATTCAATAGCCATGGTGAAATGCTTCTACACAAACGCGCAATGGCCAAATACCACAGCGGAGGCCTTTGGACCAATGCTTGCTGCTCACATCCTGCTCCAGATGTTCCGATTGAATTAAGCCTTCAAGAACGTCTTCAATTTGAAATGGGTATGAAGTGTCCACTTGCTCATGCTTTTCACTTTGTATACAAAGCACATTTGGATCATGAGATGATTGAGCACGAATTCGATCACGTATATATTGGAGTTACTGATGCAAGACCTGACCCCAATCCTAAAGAAGTGGATGAATGGCAATATTTCAACACCGAGGAATTACAGAAAATGATTGAAAAAAATCCTGAACTATTTACGGCTTGGTTCAAAATCGCTCTTCCCAAAGTATTGAAGCACATTGAAAATAAAAAGTTATGGGTGGCTTAATAACATTGTCGACTTTTATAGCCATGGAAGGCATGGCGTGGCTCACACATCGCTTTGTGATGCACGGCTGGATGTGGTATTTCCATGAAGACCACCACAGACCGCACAACAAAATACTCGAGCGCAACGATATTTTTTTCTTGATTTATGCAATCCCAAGTTGGTTGTGTATCATGTTTGGCATGATGAACGGCAATGATTTCAGATTGTATATCGGACTTGGTATTTTATTTTATGGCATCGCCTACTTCCTCGTTCACGAGGTATTGATTCACCGTCGATTGAAGTGGTTTGATAACGTAGACAATTGGTATTTCAGAGCCATACGCAAAGCGCACAAGGTGCATCACAAAAACATGAACAAAGAAGAAGGACAATGCTTTGGTATGTTGTGGGTGCCGCTGAAATACTACAAGGAAGCGCAAAAAGCGAGTCAAGCCTGATGTTTGGTCATTATACCTACTTGTTTGTTTTGGGCATAACTTTCATTGCCCCTTTCCTCTTGGGCTTCCATTCTAGTGTCAGTTTCAACCGACAATGGCGAAAAATTTTGAAAGGACTTTTCTGGATTGGCATGCTTTACATTCCATGGGATATTCTTAAAACATACTGCGGTGTTTGGTCCTTTAATCCAAATATGATTACTGGATTGTATTTGACCAATCTTCCCATGGAAGAGGTGTTCTTTTTTGTAGTTACCCCTTTTGCCTGTCTATTTTCTTATGCCTGCGTGCAATACTATTGGTCGCAAGACACATTTCGAAATTACACAACATGGGCAAAGGGAGGTTTGATATTCTTGATGACCATATCCCTTTTGGTATTGACACAAAATCCTACAGGATGGTATACGTCGAGTGCCGTTGGTGTGGCCATCATCATGAGTCTTCTTGCTTATAGAAAGTTAACCAACCGATCATTTTTCCTGGGTGTAATTACTTGGATGATATTACTGATACCCTTTTACCTGTGCAACGGGATATTGACCGGTTTGGAATTTTGGCAATATCCATTTTGGAATTCACTCCAAACTGATATCAAAGATGCCGTTGTTCTGTACAACAACGCGGAAAATGTTGGAATTAGAATTTGGTCCGTTCCTTTGGAGGACTTCTTTTATGGAATCGGATTTTATTGGATTGCGGTGCTGAATTGGGAGCGTTAATGCTTCACCACTTTCACCTCTTTGCCATTGACCCAAGTACTTTCTTTGATCAATTTCCCTTTGCTATCGTAATCTGAGCAAACACCATTTTCCTTTCCCTTGGTATAATACTGGACCGACTTGATATTGCCGTTCTCGTAATAATACACCCACTTGCCATCTTCCAACTGGTTTTTGTAATTGCCTTCCCATTGCAATTTACCATTGGTAAAATAGACCTCCTCTCGCATCATCTTTTGGCTCTTTTTATCGAAGAACATAATGACATAAGGTTGACCATTGGGGTGTTTGCGCATTACTTCTCTGGTCCAGTTTGGATCCTGAAATGCGAGTGATAATACAGCGATGATTACAAGTAGGTACTTCATATTCAAAAAAGGTTGACGCAATTACTGCGCCAACCCTTTGATATTAAAATTTTACAGTATCCTTGGTTACGTTTTTGGGCTTCATCGTATCCTGAACAACAGGCTTTGGACGAGGTGGCGCTTGAGGTGCCTGTTGAATTTCAAAGCCCAATCTGCCCATCAATTCTTCATTGGATTTTTTGTACTCCAAGAATTCAGCATTATTTGGATTCGCCTTTAACACGGTCTCAATAATACGATCACTCACCTGAACTCTTGTTTGGATATCCTGCTCCATAATCGCTTGTCTCTCATTATCCAATGACTCATAGAAATCCAATTCTTGTTGATTCAACTCCACCAAGCGCTTGGCCCATTGTAATCCTTTCTCATTGGCTCCTGCGTCGAAATACAACTCCGATAATCTCCAAAGAATTTGAGATTGTTCATGTGGTGCAATGTTTTCAGGCATCACTGTCATACACTTGTCCAATACTTCGATTGCACGCTTCTTATCTCCTTGCTCAATCAATTGCTCAGCTAAGTGAGAGAATTGCAAGCGCATATTGGTCACCATTCTGCGGTTGTTCTCGTCCAAATAAATGTTGCCTTTATCCATGTTACCAAATTGGAATTTGGTCATCATGTTTTCATACATGATGTTGGCATTAACGCCCCCGTCTACATAAGGATTCAATGCTTTCTTATGTAAGATTGGAGTTAAGCGATATGCCAAACCTTCCAATTGGAAGTATGGCTCCAATCCCAAATAGGTATCACTTCCTGTAGTTACCGCAAAGTACACTGGACGATTCCAATCCATGTTACTCAACAAATCCAAAATCATCATTTGTGATTTGGTCACATAACGACGAGGGCGACCGCGCTCATCAACCAATTGGAAATTGATATCACGAACCAAACTATCTCCTGGATTCATCATACCACGGAAACGCTCTGCTGACAATGAATCTACTTTCATCGTCAATCTGTGATTGGGCAAATAGTTCACGTGACGTGTACCGAAATCCAACATGTCCTTTTTGTCATCACTCATCGCAAAGTTCATGGCATCTTTCAAACGCATGAAACCTTGGGTATCCTTTTTACTTTGAATGTATATGATGTCACGGGTTCCTTGACGATACTTCTGTTCTGTCATTTTAAACGGAACTGGTGCACTCTCATAAGCTCTGCGCTTCATTTGATCGATGTACCAATCCGTGTTCAATAAAGACATATTCACTACGCGAACGTCTGTGCGAATGCCCTCCACTTCTTGCGCATACCACAATGGGAATGTGTCATTGTCTCCGTTGGTGAAAACAATTGCGTTAGGAGCCAAGCTTTGCAAATAGTTGATGGCCATATCCAGACCCGTGCGACGATTTGCGCGGTTGTGATCATCCCATCCATCTTTGGCCATGATGTATGGAACAGGCAAAGTCAAAGCAATAATTATCCAGGCCTTGGCAGATGTCGGCAATTGAACTTTCTGCATCGCCCAAGCCAATAACAACCAAATTGCGCCAATTAAGGTAATAAAAATCAGACTGTATGACACCCCGTGTTCAACACCTGCAACCAATTCGATTACATAGAAAGCAATTGAAGCTCCACCTGCATAACTCAATGTTTTGCTCAATCCTTTCCATTCCAACTTGGTTGCTGCATAATACAATGCATAGATACCTAAACCAATCCAGATTGCAAACGCATAAAACGAACCTGCATATGCATAATCACGCTCACGAGGCTGAAACGGCGTTTGATTCAAGTAAACCAAAATCGCGAAGCCTGTTAAGAAGAACAACAATCCAACAACAACAAAATCTTTGTAGTGCTTGACCAATTGAAAGATTAAACCAATCAATCCCAAAACCAATGGAAGGAAGAAGAAGAAATTACGACCTCTGTTATTCTTTTCGATATCTGTAATTTTCTCTTGATTACCCAAACGAGCTTCATCCACCATCGGAATTCCCGACATCCAGTTTCCATCGATAAAATCACCATGACCTTGGCTATCGTCTTGACGACCCGCGAAATTCCACATGAAGTATCTCCAGTACATCCAATTGATTTGGTAAGACACAAAGTATCTGTAATCTTCAACTGCCGTTGGTTTCATTTCACCATACAAGCGATCCAATGAACGCATCATCATATTCAACTCTCCGCGTGATTCAGCTTGCTGGCATTGCGCTTCTAGTTGGGCAATTTGCGCCTCCTTTCTGCGAATTTTCTCTTCACCTGCAGGAGTATTCCAATCGTGGAAGTTTGACCACTTCTTGTACTCTTGGATATGGTTGGGCTGTGAACTGTGCATACGAGGCAAGAAACCTGAAAACTCCTTGCGATAATTAACAACAGATTGACGTTTTTCACCTGTCTCCAAATATTCTTGAACCATCTCCAACTTGGCATCCTTGTGAGCCGCCATGTATTCTTCCGCTTGGTATTTTTCACGACATGAAATCACCAATTTGCCTTTTGCATCACGAACACTGAAAGAAGGAATCCAAACATCCGAACCATCGGAATAAGGATTTGTTACATCCTCGGGGGTATTAAAATATTGACCAAACAACAAAGGACGGTCACCATATTGCTCACGATTCAAGTAACTCAATAAAGCAAACATGTTCTCAGGATTGTTTTCATCCATCGGCGTGTTGGCTTGAGAACGAACCAAAATGACAGCAAATGTGGTATATCCGATAATCGCCATGGCGATACCCAAAACCAAAGTATGGGCAGCCAACATCGCTTTCTTCTTGAAATACCAAAGACCAAAACTGATCAATGCTGCGATCAAAATCAAATAAAATACAACTCCTGAATTGAAACCAAGACCAAATCCATTTACAAATAATTTCTCCGTAGCAGCTGCTGCTTTCACGAAGTAAATGATGATACCGGTTTGCATCAAAGTCAACAATCCCAAAGAAATCAGGAACGTGTAGATCATTCCTTTGATGGTAACATCGTACTTTTTGAAATAGTAAACAAAACAGATAGCTGGAATCGCAAGAAGGTTCAATAAGTGGACTCCGATTGAAAGTCCCATCAAGTAGGCAATCAAAACAATCCAACGCAACTCATTGTCTTCTTTGGTCACCATAGATTCCCACTTGAGAATCGCCCAAAACACCACCGCTGTAAACAAAGACGACATGGCATATACCTCACCCTCAACAGCACTGAACCAAAAGGTATCACTGAAAGTATAAATCAAACCGCCAATCATTCCAGAACCCAAGACAGCCCACATTTTTCCTTTGTCGTATTCGGCATCATGACCCGCCATCTTTTTAGCCAAGTGAGTAATTGTCCAAAATAAAAACATGATGGTCGCTCCGGAGCTCAATGCTGACAAGAAGTTCACCATGAATGGCACCTGCGCTGGATCTACAAATGCAGAAAACATGCGCGCAATCATCATAAACAAAGGAGCCCCAGGTGGGTGACCCACTTCTAATTTATAGGCTGATGCAATGAACTCTCCACAGTCCCAGAAAGGCATGGTTGGTTCAAGGGTTAAAGTATAGACGATGGTAGCAATGACAAACATTGCCCATCCCAAGATCACATTGAGTTTGTTGTATGACATAATTTTCTAAAAGTACGATGGCGAAGATACGCGATTTCACCTCACAATTTCACTATTCGCTGGGTGGATTCCAATCCCGTTTTGTTGGTTGTTTTTAACATCCAAAAACCACTTGGGACCTTGTTGGTGTCTATCCTTGATGCTTGAGTATTTCCTCCCATCAAAACCACCTGACCACTCAATGAAATCAATTGAAATGTTGCAATTGTATTGGGCAAAATGATGTATTGATCAAAAGGATTGGGGTAAACGATATTTCTATCGGAAAGATTTTCTTGGACACCAACGAAACAGCTCCCAGCTTCAATCTCAAATGTATCCCAATGGGTATAGTCTATCGGAGACAATTGACCACCAACCGCAGAATCCGCCAAATTCCATTGGTAATCCAGATAAGTAGCACCCCAGTTTGCCTCATCTAGCCAAGTATTCAAACTGTAACAAGTTAATGGCAGCGGCATGCACACAGAATCCGACACCGAAGGCCACGTATCATTCACATGCATTGTGCCTTGGGCCAATTCGACTCCGTTGATGGAGACCACATTCCAATACAATGTATCCGGACTGAAGAAAGGTGGTACCGTCAAATAGCTAGCATCCACCGAAAGGGTTAACCATTCACCGTCACAATTGGGCGCGGTGCAATCGGCGTTCAGCGAAAAGAAAACATCGCGACCAAAACAAGATTCAACATAAAAACTCTCTTGAGTTTCAAATTGCAGGGGTTCAACAAAGTCGACAATGAAATTCGTGTCCGCTAGAGGTGTCGGAGCGCACAGATGTATTTGATAGCAATCGTCAGCGAGGCAATAATTCAAATCCACCACGGGATTAGCGCTGGTAAAATTCAATGATTCCATGGCCAAAAAAGTATTGTCATCGTTCACTAATGTCATAGTAACAGAACCCGGACCTTGCAAATCCAAAACAGATGAAAGGCCAATAAAAACCTCTTGACAACTGATGCAATCTACGGTTAAGGTATCCCAAAAAGTGATTGGCAAATTCTGTGGACAACCTTCTGGTCCTGTCGGAAAGTAGGTGGCAACAACTTCATGAAGTCCATTTTCCCAATTCACAGTAATCTCCGAAAATCCATTATTCATAGGCATTCCATCAATTTGCCATTCGACCAATCCAGGAACAGGCACATCAAAATGAATGTAATAATCTTGACACGTCAAAGGTTCGATAACCAATGCAGAAGGACAACTTAAGCTTGTATCGCAGTTGATATTAATCGGCACATTTAAAATATACGCAGGTCCACATCCAGGCGCATCAACGGTGGCCAGCACATTAAAAAAGCCATTCTGGGTGTAATTGTGCAATTGATAATTGCCCATTGGATCATTGGAAGTATCCCCAAAGTCCCATGATACATTTCCAAAACTTGCATCGACATAAAAAGAATACGAATCACAATCCAACATCTGAGATTGGACTTGATTGGGACAAGGTATGGTGCAGCAAAATGAGGTTTGTATCAGTCCATTTTCTGTATTGTAATTGGCAAATTGCAAGGGAGCACCAAGCGCCCAAATTTGAAAATCAAAACTATTGTCAGCCGGCCAAGTGGATGCATCAATTGTAATGGACAAATTGCAACCCGCAGTCATACACAATGTGTCGATTTGCTCCGTGTTATTGAGGTCAAAACTTGCACTACCCGACCCCACCGCCAGGCCAGCACCCGTAATATTGTAGAAAATCGCTGAGGGCCCTCCAGCCGTCACATTGGACTGAAAATGCAATACATATTCGATGCATTCTTGACTTTCAGACTTCAGTGCTAAAAGCGAGATAATCAAAATAAAAATAGACTTTCTCATCATCATTCAATTACCTAGTAAAAGTAAAGCAATTGCTCTGAGTAATTCTCCGCAATCTGTTAAATAAAAAAGGGAGACCGTGGCCTCCCTTTTGAATATTACAATTTGACTTTTATGCCATTCTTGCCTTTAACTCAGCATCAATTGCATCTAAGAAATCTTCTGTATACATGTAGTGTTCAGGTTGTACTTTATCACCATGGATACAAACAGCCAAATCTTTGGTCATTTTTCCAGATTCAACCACATCGACACAAACCGTTTCCAAAGTTTTCGCGAAGCGAATCAACTCATCGTTTCCATCCAATTTACCGCGGAAAGCCAAGCCTTGCGTCCAAGCAAAGATGGAAGCAATAGGATTGGTTGAAGTCTTCTTGCCTTGTTGGTGTTGACGATAGTGACGGGTAACTGTACCGTGCGCTGCTTCCGCTTCCATGGTCATTCCATCTGGAGTAATCAATGCTGAAGTCATCAATCCCAAAGAACCAAATCCTTGCGCAACGATATCCGATTGAACATCACCGTCATAGTTTTTACAAGCCCAAACAAAACCACCATCGCTCTTCAAACAGAAAGCCACCATATCGTCAATCAAGCGATGTTCGTAGGTGATTCCTGCAGCAGCAAATTTCTCTTTGTATTCGTTCTCATACACTTCTTGGAAGATATCCTTGAAACGACCATCATACGCTTTTAGAATGGTATTCTTTGAAGAGAAATACAAATTCCAATTGCGCATCAAAGCTTGGTTGAAACAAGAACGAGCAAAACCATAGACACTTTCGTCCGTGTTGTACATGGCCATACCTACTCCATCACCTTGGTAATTGTAGATGTCCCATGTTTTTGCCTCGCTACCATCTTCAGGAGTGAATGTCATGGTTAACTTACCTTTTCCTTTGATTACAGTATCTGTAGCGCGGTATTGATCACCAAAAGCATGACGACCGATGTTGATTGGTTTGGTCCATCCAGGAACCAGACGAGGAACATTAGAGCAAATGATTGGCTCACGGAAAACAGTACCACCAACAATGTTGCGTATTGTACCATTGGGTGATTTCCACATTTTCTTTAAGCTGAACTCCTTGACACGAGCTTCATCTGGCGTGATGGTCGCACATTTTACTGCAACATTGTATTTTAAAGTTGCCTCTGCAGCGTCAACAGTAACTTGGTCATCTGTTGCGTCACGGTTTTCCATTCCCAAATCAAAATACTTGATATCCAATTCTAAGTATGGGAAAATCAACTTATCCTTGATGTGTTTCCAAATGATACGAGTCATTTCATCCCCGTCCATCTCAACGATGGGATTGGCAACTTTAATTTTATTCATGATGCAAATATTTTAAATAGTAATTATGCGATTTCGCGACCAGCAAAGAAGAAAGATCCTTCGATTGCTGCATTCTCGTCAGAGTCTGAACCGTGAACAGCGTTAGCTGCAATGCTCGTAGCGAACATGGCACGGATAGTTCCTGGCTCAGCTTTGGTTGGGTCTGTAGCTCCAATCAAGTTACGGAAAGACTCAACTGCATTGTCTTTTTCTAGGATAGCAGCAACGATTGGAGCACTACTCATGTACTCACACAATTCGCCATAGAAAGGACGCTCAGCGTGTACTTCATAGAATTTTTGAGCATCCGCTAGGCTCAATTTTGTCCACTTCATCGCCTTGATGCTGAAACCAGCTTCGATGATTTTATCGATAATTTTTCCTGTGTTACCAGCTGCAGTTGCATCTGGCTTAATCATGGTGAAAGTTCTGTTTGACATGCTAATTAATTTATTGAGCGGCAAATTTACGAAGACATTACCTTTGCGAAAAATCATTTTGCAATGAATAACGAAGTAATGACCAGCCAATTGGCTATGGATTGGGAAAACAAATACGGCGCGCACAATTATCACCCACTTCCTGTGGTGTTAGACCGTGGTGTCGGAGTACATGTTTGGGATGTAGAAGGCAAGCAATATTTGGATTTCCTATCTGCATATTCAGCGGTGAACCAAGGTCATTGTCACCCTCGTATCATCAATACCTTCATTGAGCAAGCTCAAAAATTGACACTTACATCTCGCGCTTTTTACAACAGTAAATTGGGCGTATATGAAAAATACATCACTGAATTCTTCGGATACGATAAGGTTTTGCCGATGAATACAGGCGTTGAGGGTGGCGAAACCGCTGTGAAATTGGCCCGCAAATGGGGATACATGGTGAAAGGTATTCCAGACAACCAAGCACAAATGGTATTTGTAAATGGCAATTTCTGGGGACGTACATTGGCTGCCATCAGCTCCAGCGATGATCCCTCTAGCTACGCAGGTTTTGGGCCATACATGAGTGGATACCTGAGAATTCCTTACAACGATTTGAATGCTTTGGAAGAAGTATTAAAAAACAACCCCAATGTTGCCGGTTTCATGTTCGAGCCTATCCAAGGTGAGGCAGGAGTAGTAGTTCCGCATGATGGGTATTTGAAGGGTGTCCGCGAGTTGTGCACCAAGTACAATGTTTTGATGATTGCGGATGAGGTTCAAACCGGATTGGCCCGAACAGGAAAAATGCTGGCATGTGATCACGAAGATGTAAAACCCGATATTCTCATTTTAGGAAAGGCACTTTCAGGAGGCGTAATGCCCGTCAGCGCTGTATTGGCCAATGACGATATCATGATGACCATCAAACCAGGAGAGCACGGATCAACATATGGCGGAAATCCATTGGCATGTGCCGTTGCGATGGAAGCGCTTCAAGTATTGAAGGATGAGAAAATGGCCGAGAATGCTGAGATGTTGGGTCAACAGTTCAGACAAGCCATGGAAGATTTGAAAGCCAAGACCGATAAGATTGTTTTGGTCAGAGGACGTGGATTGTTGAATGCCATTGTCATTAATGACCACGAAGATTCACATAAAGCCTGGGACATTTGTGTTCGCATGGCGAAATTGGGATTGTTGGCCAAGCCTACCCATGGAAATATCATTCGTTTTGCACCCCCCTTGTGCATCAATGCTGAGCAGATGCGTGAGGCGATTGCGATTATTGAGGAGGCGATTTTGAAGGGGTAAAGGGATGAGGAGATGAGGAGATGAGGTGATGAGGAGATGAGGAGATGAGGAGATGAGGAGATGAGGTGATGAGGTGATGAGGTGATGAGGAGATGAGGAGATGAGGAGATGAGGTGATGAGGAGATGAGGTGATGAGGTGATGAGGTGATGAGGTGATGAGGTGATGAGGTGATGAGGTGATGAGGTGATGAGGTGATGAGGTGATGAGGTGATGAGGTGATGAGGAGATGAAGGGATGAGGGGAAAGTTTTTTTAAGTATTCATTTTCATTCTCCTTCACATTCACATTCTCTTTCACATTCTCTTTCTGTTTCAGCATTGCGTCCTTCGCGTGAACTTTGCGTCCTCTGCGTTAAAAAATCAAACGCAAAGAGCGCTTTGAACAATCGAAAAGGTAAGTGTAGAAAAAAGAATGAAAATGAGAAGCAGAATGAAAATGAATACTATTAGACACTCATCACTCTTTCACCAAAGTCACCACCTCGTTTCCAACTTTCAAGAAATACATCCCACTTGATAAACCTGCAACAGAGATCTCTTGATTGCCTAATGAAGTGAGTAAATGTGAGTGAACAATTTGTCCTTTTTGATTATAGATCGCAATCAACTGACCCACGACCAAGTTGCCCTTTAACGTGATCACATCAACTGCAGGATTGGGATAAACAGATACTGCCGTATCCGTTAATTCTAAAACACCATTCGGTGCATCCTGCGTATTGAAGACCCAAGGCCCAACCCATGCGCCATAGTTACTCCCGTCGTTGGTGGCGCGAACTTTCCAATAATACGTTGTACCGGGTAGCAAATTCGCAACAGTCTTGGCACTGGTTGTTGTATTGAAAGTAACCGGGGAATTGGCAAAGTCTACATCAGTTCCCAACATCATTTGATAACCCGTAGCACCGAGATTATCGGTCCAATTGAAATTGACACTGGCATAAGCCACATTATTTACGTTGTTCATTGGCGTAGACAAAGAAAACGATGTCAAGCCTACGGTTGTAAATTTCCATGGCCCAACAAACGCTCCCCAATTGGTTCCATCACCCGCGCGAACTCTCCACCAATAGGTAGTAGCCGGTTCAACATTGGTCAAAACACCACCTAAAGTACTCACTTGTCCCGAAGAAATGACATTATTGAAATTGACGTCTGTCGCTACTTCTACCTCATATACAGAAGCGCCATATGCCTCAGTCCAAGACAAATCGATGGTTGCAAAATTCTGATTAATGCTATTGTTTGCAGGAGCAGACAAATTAAAAACATCGAGCTGAGGCAACCCATTGCCCAAATACCTGCACAAAGCAATATCATTGCCGCTATAACCAACACAGACAATCTTGTTGTCGTTTTGCACCACGACATCCCAACATTCATTCATCAAATTACCATTGAAATTAGTCTGCACCCTACCGTCGGAATCAAAGTCATAATCGGCCTGTAAGTCGCCAGGGGCGAGCAATCTCAAAGTGCCAAAATTCCTTGCAGTTGCAGATCCTGCAGAACCAGACAAGATGAACATCCCGTTGGCGTCTGTGGTCATGTCGTAGGAAATATCAATATCAGTACTCACGTAATAATTAGAGGTCGTGTTGGAAATCGTACCCAAATTTGAAATAGTTAAAATCCTAAAATCATTGCTTCCCAAATACGATCTTGTGCCCGCTATGATCATGTCTTGATTGGCATTGAGCTCCAGAGAATATGCGTAGTATGAACCTCCGGTCTCAGAATAAGCCAACACTCCATCAGATGAAAAAGTGTTATCCAAAGTTCCATTGGACAATACCCGACAAGTCCAAAACTCAGAACTAATTGATGTGCTCACCAATTTTCTCCAACCTGCCGCAGAAATTTTCCCATTGGCCGCAACCTCCAAATCCTCAACCATGATGGACCGTTGCAAATCACCCGCTGACACAGTTGGTGCTAGAATTCCAGTTGCATTAAATGTAGAATCCAAAGTTCCATTTTCATTGTATCTCGCGATGATCGGCAGTGCAATATTCGAAGTACTAGCACTTTGTCCCCCCAAGATTAGTTTACCCGATAACACATGCTGCTTAATCACCTTTACCTCGTCTTGTTGCCCACTGACAAAATCCGTCAGAACTATTCCATTGTTTCCAAAACTTGCATCGATGATTCCGTTTGCATTCAATCGAATCATTGCAGCATTCTTATTCACCCCATCATCACTACTACCCGCTACAATAATCCTCCCTTGGGCGTCCAATACAAGACTATGGACCACATCATCACTCCCCAATTGAACATCGATAATTGTTTTTCCGTTGTCTCCAAAGTCATTATCCAGACTTCCATTTTCCAAATATCTCGCAACTAAAAAATCTTTTCCTGTAGTGGTAAATTGCACATAGCCACCAATGACAATTTTCCCATCCGGTTGCAAGGCGGCAGCCTTTGCCTCTTCTATCAAGGTCGAAAAAGAAGTGACTACTCTACCTGCATTTCCAAAACTGACATCCAAGGAACCTGCTGGTTGAGCCCAAATAGTTTGGTTTAAAAGCATTAACACTAATGCACAAAAAAACTGTTTCATCTTCTTTATTTATAGTTGTTTCAATATCCAATGTGAAATTTGTCTACTGATGTATGGCGCAAAGTAACGATTGATGTGATGCCCATCATTGTATTTAACACTATCCTGCAGTCCAACCATATCCCAATACGGCACGTGAAGTTCTTGCGTCAAAGATTGAATTTGATCATCAAATCCCGCAAAATATTTGTTTTCTAATTCGTAAAACTCCTTAGAAATTGGCAATCGAACCAAATACACTTTTCCCCTTTTGCCTAATTGTGAAATTAATTTTTTCAAGCAAGACATTCGATATTCAGACAACTCAAATTGTTCAATCTCGGACTGTTTGGCGGCCAATTTTCTGGCCTTGCGCTCATCAATCTTGCTTTGTGCCGTATCCCTGATAATCTCCAACCAACCATCTTCATGGGTAATGGACAAACTTCCCTTTTTATAATAATCCCAAATCAAATGCATCCAACCATAGTTGTAATTGTGATACAGAAAGGGCAAGTTCACCTTACCAGTGAATGACGAAAGTTGATTCAAATAATTCTGTTGGTCATGCTCCAAGGGGAATTGCGACTCTTCTCCTTTTTTTGTTGAAACCGACCAAGGATCTACCGTCACAATAAAAATACCGTCGCTACTTTGTTCATCTAGCTTTTTCATGATGGCTTGCGAATACACATCACCATACTTGGACAAAGAACCATTGAACGCAAAATTGAAAAAATACTTGTCTAAGTTTTCACTCAACACGCTGGGTTGTATGGCCTGAGAAGCACGTGAAGTTCCAACAATCAAATTCTGCTGTGCGCGTCCAACACACTTATTGTAATCCAAAACATTGTGAGGCGCAATAAAATACAAGGACAAAGTGTGCATCCCAACAATGAAAAGCACAACAAATAGCAACTTGAGTATGTTTGATGACCTACTAGAAATGCGCATACAAAGTTCCTATATTTTTAAACTCACCCCATGTCATCAGTGCTGTCAACAGAAACAGATAGAGCATCCACCGCACAGTAAATTTTCTTTTGGCAATATCCAATCCAAACAACGTATTTCTATTCCACCACTCTATCCACAAAAATCCGAAAATCAATCCAAGAAAAATTAAGTTTGAAAATCCCGAAAAAATTCCATTAATCTGCAGGGAGCCCCACTGAATATGCCCCAAATGAAGCACAAAATCACCCCAACTCGAACTAGAAAAAATTAATGCTGTAAAGGACATCAACATGAAAAAAGGAATAATCATCATGTTATTTAACATAGCAGATTCCTTCTTGGCTCGTGCCAGTCGCTCGCTCCAATTCCACTTTAATAAAATGGGCAAAAAGTACAAACCTTGAATCAGTCCAAATGCGATGTAATTGGATTCCAATCCATGCCACAATCCTACAACCAAAAAGGACAATAGAATTGCAAATGCAATTCCCTTTTTTCCATAGGATCGCAGATAGAACGTCAGTGGCGTAAACAGATAATCTAAAATCCATTGGGTAAAAGAAATATGCCATCGCTGCCAAAAATCTCTGACTTGATTGGTAAAAAAAGGAAATTTAAAATTCTGAGTCAATTCAATTCCAAACAACCATGAAATGCCCAGAACAAAATTAGAGTAGCCAGAAAAATCGGCATAGATGTATATAAAATTGAATGCACCGCCCAACAATAAACCTGGCAAGGTTGGATTATCTGTCCACAGCAACAAATAAAAAGCATGTGCAAGCGGAGCAATTGTCCATTTAGCAAAGGCACCCCACAACATATACCGAAGACCTTGGATAAACTTTGAATCATCCAACTTAAACTCATTTACTTTTCGCAATTGTTCATCAAAACCTTCCCATTTTTCAACGGGACCAGAAAGCATTTTAGGAAAATACATGGTATACACCATGTAATTCAATGTATCCGGAAGTTCATCCCAATCCTCTTGTCTCACCTTGACCCATGAAGCAATGTTTTGAAAAGTGTAAAAACTCAAGCCCATAGGCAAAACCCAATTACCCGCCCAATGATTCCATGAAGCGCCGCCCCATTTGTATCCTGCCAGTAAAAGTGCATTAATCACGATGGCCCAAACCGCAAACCCCTCTCGTCCTTTGCCACTAAGCACCCACCTTAAAAGGATAACATTGAGTAATCCCGAAATGGCGACGAACAACATTGCCGTTGTATTCCCCCACAAAAAAAGAAAACTTGTAACGAGCAAAATTCCAATGCGCCATTTCCCCCCATTTCTGGACAATGTCCAAAAGATGATCAAGGAAATGATCAAAAGAGCAAAAAATGAAATTGAATAGTACTCCATATATTGCTTTTATTTATCGAGGCCACAAACAATCTTGTCCGTCCGTTATCATGTGCAATACCAATCCAACTCCAATAATTCTTGTAGGTCGATAAAACAACATGGCAACATACACCAAGATGGCTGGCCAAGTATGCAAGGGGTGAAATCCGATACTGCATCTACATGAATCAAACATGGGCGTGGCAAGGAGATGATCCAAATCCACTAACATTGTGGATAGCAAAATCAAATAAACTTTAAGAAAAGATTCACTCTTCCAACGCAACGCAATGAAAACAGGGAAAACAAAATGCAATCCGTAATGAATAAACGTGCGTAAAGTTTCCATTGCACTATGGGCGAATCAACTTGCCAGTTTGCTTTTTCTCGCCGCATGTTGAAACATAGAAATATGCACCACTCGGAAGATTTGAGAAAGAAACATAAGAAGTGTTTTTCCAACTGCCAATCCAAGCGCCCTGCGAGCTGTACAAATCAATGCTTGCAATTGGCTCATTGGCTTGCCAAAGCCAACCTTCCGCTGCATAGCCAACATTTATCGATGATATGGGAAGGTAGCTGATTCCTGCACTAGAGCATGGAAATTCCAAAACACAAGTATCTTGATCGTAAACAAAAAAGATTTGACCTGATGTAAAATCGCCGGATAAAACTGAAGGATGATAAATCTGAGACGTTCCCCCAATCTGTCCAAAATACTCCATTTGACCAACACCGGCGGTATCTCCAGCAGCATTCAACATGAAAGCGACATAGGGATAATTGATAAAATCGTTTGTGGTGCCGTTAAAATCTACGGTTAGATTCCATTCTTCATTCAAGCTATCTAAAGTAACCTCGGTCACGCAGAAAGAAGCGCAAGGGATGCTACTTTGCGCCGATAAAAAAAAGGGGGAAATAATCCCAAGAATCAATAAGTATCTAATCATAGCCCAAATATAACCAATCCAAATGACACAATCACCGAAAGACGCTTGGAATGCACGATACAATGAAGAAGGCTTTGCATACGGGCACGAGCCAAATGATTTCCTTAAAAAGCACGTTCACCTATTTCCAGAAAAAAGTAAGATCCTATTCGTTGCTGAAGGAGAAGGACGTAATGCCGTGTTTGCAGCAACCCAAGGTCATGAAGCAATTGCCTTTGACATCAGTGAGTCTGGTAAGGTAAAAGCTGAAAATTGGATGCGTCAATGCAACACCACGATTCAATATGAAATTAGCGATTTAATTGAATTTGACTTCGGTAAAGAGAAATGGGATGCCGTTGTTTTTATATACAGCCACTTTCCTAAATCGCTCCAAGAAATGGCCATAGAAAAGTCTATTGGAGGTTTGAAAGTTGGAGGCTTATTCCTCATGGAATGTTTTTCAGAAAAACACCTGGAATACCGCAATCTCAGCAATGTCGGTGGTCCCGCTGACATCGATTTGTTGTATGATACAAAAACCATTAAGAATCATTTTGAACTCTTTGAACAACTCTACTTTGGTGAGGAAATTATCGAACTAGCTGAGGGTAAATATCACCAAGGTACAGGCGCTGTGGTTCGAGGAATTTTTAGAAAAGTTTAATTTCGTTCAACGCAATTCCGATACATCTTTGCTAAAAATCAGATAAATGAAAACAGCATTGATTACCGGAGCATCTTCAGGAATTGGCAAGGAACTCGCTCACTATTTTGCCAAGGACGGGATTCACTTAGTGCTAACAGCCAGAAATAGTGCTGCACTCGAAAAGATAGCCATTCCTTTGAAGGAAAGTTACGGCATTCAAATCCACATCTTTCCTTGCGATTTGTCTGAACCTGGAGGAGCCCAGAAAATTTTTGATTTTTGTGAAAACGCAGGTATTCAAATCGACTATTTGATCAATAATGCTGGTTTTGGAGACACTGGTCTGTTTGAGCAAACAGATTGGAACAAGAATGAACAAATGATCCAACTCAATATAACCGCACTTACCCATCTATGCCGACTTTTTGTTCCCAAGATGAAAGTAGCGGGATTTGGTAAAGTTTTAAATGTCGCTTCCACCGCTGCATTTCAACCTGGTCCTTCCATGGCCGTTTACTTTGCAACTAAATCATATGTTTTACATTTTTCCGAAGCCTTAAACAATGAGCTAGCGGGGTCTGGCATTACTGTCACTGCCCTTTGTCCTGGTCCTACAGAAACCAATTTTGCCAATGCTGCTGGATTCAAATCGGATGGCATATTTGACAACAAAAAGAAATTCCCATCCGCTGATGAAGTTGCTGATTTTGGATATCGCGCAATGATGAAAGGCAAATCTGTTGCCATCCACGGAACCATGAATTACATCCAGGCCAATGCCAGTCGTTTCTTCCCAAGAAATTGGGTTGTAAAGATTACACGTTGGATGATGAGTTAAATCTCGGAATACACTATTTTCGCTACTCCAAAATTATAGATGAAAACGAAGTACATTGACTTTGTTGAACAACAGTTCAACTGGCCGCAAGAGGAATTTAGAATGGAAAATGAGGAGCTCGAGTTCCATGGTATTCCGTTGATGGATTTGGTGCGCAAATATGGCACTCCATTAAAGTTCACCTACCTACCAAAAATTTCAGACAATATTCAACGCGCCAAGAAATGGTTTAATAATGCCCGAACAGAATTGAATTACGAGGGCGATTACCATTATTGTTATTGCACCAAGTCCTCTCACTTCCGACATGTATTGGAGGAAGTACTGAAGAACAATGTTCATCTTGAAACATCTTCAGCTTATGACATAGATCTGATCCGTCGATTAGCAACGATGAAAAAATTGAATAAAAATCAATGGATCATTTGCAACGGTTTTAAAAAAGAAGAATACGTGCAGCGCATTCTTGATCTAAGATCAGACGGTTATGAAAATGTAGTTCCTGTCATCGACAATAGCTACGAACTAGAAAAATTCAAAGAGAAATGCGAAGAGACCATGAAAATTGGAATTCGCATCGCATCTGAAGAAGAACCTAAATTTGAATTCTACACTTCGCGTTTGGGGATTGGCTACAAAAATGTAAAGCGTTTTTACCAAAAATATATTGCCGACGATTCAAGATTTGAAGTGAAAATGCTTCATTTCTTTATCAATTCTGGAATTAAAGACACTGCCTATTATTGGAACGAACTTCAAAAATGTTTGAAGGTTTATTGTGAGTTGAAGCAGGTTTGTCCCTCATTGGACAGTTTAAATATCGGTGGCGGTTTTCCAATCAAAACCTCTCTGGCATTTGAATTTGATTACCAATATATCGTAACTGAAATTTTGAATCAAATCAAATCTGCATGCGAGTATGCAGAGGTCCCAGTACCACATATTTACACCGAGTTTGGTTCATTTACTGTTGGCGAGTCAGGTGGTGCATTATTCAAAATCCTTCACCAAAAAGACCAGAATGATCGTGAAAAATGGAATATGATTGATTCGTCTTTTATGACAACTCTTCCCGATACTTGGGCAATCAATCGTCGATTTATCATGCTGCCATTAAACAATTGGAAAGAAAACTACGAGCGTGTATTTTTGGGTGGTCTCACATGTGACAGCGATGACTATTACAATTCAGAGCAACACATCAATGCGATTTACATGCCCAAGTTTTATCCAGACCAAGATCAATACATCGGATTCTTCAATACAGGAGCTTATCAAGAGACTTTAGGCGGATTTGGAGGAATTCACCATTGCCTGGTCCCTTCTCCTCGACACATTTTAATAGAAAAGGATACCAAAGGGAAGTTGCGTTACAGAGAATTTAGCCATGAGCAGCGTCCCAAAGAAGTGTTGGAAATTTTAGGTTATTACGATTAATGTCTAGAGATCATTTTTTCAAGTTATTGTTCTACATCGTGGGTATTGGTGTATTGGTTTTATTAAAACCTTTGTACACCCAACTCACACAGGCTACCAATATCCCTGAATTGTTTGAGCACACGTTGTATCGTGTGTTCATTGGATTTCTAATTCTAGAAGCGGCCAAGCAGGCCATTCTGCTCACCTACAAACCTGAAGATCCCAAACGAAAGAAAGACAATTTCACGATTGGCATCAACCACATTTCTAAAATCATTTATGGATTGCTGCTTACAGCATTGGTGATGTCATTGCTGAACATCAGTATCAAAGAAGCTTTAACCACTTTATCCCTTATTGCTGCTGCATTGGTAGTTATGACCAAAGATTACATATCCAACGTCATCAACGGGATGTACATGACCTTTACACGAGTTGTCAATATCGGTGATCAAGTATCCATCGGCGGATCGAAAGGAAAAATCTTAGACATCACCTTAACCAATGTGCATATCGTCAATGAGGATGATGACATCATTTTCATTCCCAACACCAAAGTTTTTTCAGAAGAAATTATCAATTACACCCGACGTGATTTAAAGAAAAGTTCAATCGATTTTCAAGTAGCCACACATACTCCACATGACATAGCTCAGTTAGAACACGAATTGTGGCAACATATTGAAGAATGGCAAGCCAAAATTGTTGAGGATACTTTCACCATCAAGACTGTAAACATCAAAGCAGAATATACAGATTGCAAGTTGCATTACATCCTAAAAGACCCGCTAGACAAGCAAACCGACACTTCTATCAAACGTATTTTGAAGCGCAGGTTAGTCACCGTTTTGTACCGATAAAAGTCATCAACATTTTTTTTTAAAAAATTCTTTCAAATCTTTTTTGAGTTTCCCATTGTGTGTACATCTTTGTGCGCAGATTACAATTCTTAAAGGACCCAATAAATCAAATGAAAAAATTCAGCAGTATTCGCGAATTCATGGAGAGTCAATACCTCCATTTCAACGCAGCCAGTGTGGTAGACGCCGCCAAAGGTTATGAGCAACACCTTACAGAAGGCGGAAAAATGATGATTACCCTAGCAGGCGCTATGTCAACTGCTGAGTTAGGAATCAGTTTAGCTGAAATGATTCGTCAAGGAAAAGTGGATATCATTTCTTGTACTGGGGCTAACCTAGAAGAAGACTTGATGAATTTGGTTGCGCATGACCATTACCGCCGTGTGCCTAACTACCGTGATCTTACCCCTCAAGAAGAATGGGATTTATTGGAGCAAGGTTTAAATCGAGTTACAGATACTTGTATTCCGGAAGAAGAAGCTTTCCGTCGTTTACAAAAACACATCCATGCAATATGGAAGGATGCCAACGACAAAGGTGAGAGATTCTTCCCTCATGAATTCATGTATAAAATGTTATTGAGTGGTGTTTTAGAACAATATTATCAAATCGACCCCAAGAACTCTTGGATGTTGGCCGCCGCTGAAAGAAACCTTCCTATCATCGTTCCAGGATGGGAAGACAGCACGATGGGTAACATCTTTGCTTCTTACTGCATCAAAGAAGAATTAAAGCCCACCACCATGAAAAGTGGTATCGAATACATGATGTGGTTGGCCAAATGGTATACGGACAATAGCAGTGGAAAAGGCGTAGGATTCTTCCAAATTGGTGGCGGTATCGCTGGAGATTTCCCTATCTGCGTAGTTCCTATGTTGTACCAAGATATGGAAATGCACGATGTTCCTTTTTGGTCTTACTTCTGCCAAATTTCTGATAGCACTACCTCTTACGGTTCATACAGCGGCGCTGTACCCAATGAAAAAATTACTTGGGGCAAGTTAGATATCACTACACCCAAATACATCATTGAAAGTGATGCTACTATCGTTGCGCCTTTAATCTTCGCTTGGTTATTGAATCAATAATATTGTTAGATAGGTGATATGAAAAGAATTATTAAAGACTACAAAACCATTTCTCAAGAGCACGCAGATTTGATTGCTCAACATTTTCCTAACGGATTTGAAAATGAAAATTTAATTTCATTTACTACTCCCAAAGGCGAGTTCATCAAAGCTTTGGAAATTAGAACCGAAGACACCATCTATCTTTTTAAAGTAGACAAGAATATGCAGGTGGACAACGATGACGACAATGATAGCGTTAGTGTTGATTCATCTTTTGACTCTTTCAAAGGAGATGATTCAGGATCAGACGACGATGAGGATGAGGATGAGGATGACAATGACGCATCTGATGACTCTGACGACGAAGATGAGGATTAATTGAACTTAGAAGGTCTCCAATTGGAGACCTTTCTTTTTCTAAGGCAACTTTTCACGGATGTCTTTCGTCTTAAAAACACAACCCTTTTTTATGAAAAAAATCATAACCCTAATCGCGATCATTTTCGCTTTTGTTTATTCAGGAAATTCACAGTGTATTGATCCTTCATTAATTAATCCCAATGCCATATGCCCCATGATTTGGATGCCTGTTTGTGGATGCGATGGCGCAACATACGGGAATGAATGTGAGGCCATCAATTTTGGTGGGGTTACATCTTGGACTGATGGAGAATGTCCAATAGATACCAACGAGTTGGTATGTCTAACCATTCCTTCCGGTGTAAGCTTTGGAGAGTGTGACATGTACATGGGAGTTGCCAATACAGACAGTGGTTGTGTTGCAATTTCTGGCTGTGGCTCGATTGGCTCAGACGGAATGGACTACGCTGGATATTTTTATGGTTCGACATGGGAGTGCGTTGCAGCTTGCATGGAAGATACTGTTGTCGTACTGCCTTGTATCGTGGATAGCTTGATCAACTGGGCTGTAGATTGTGACGCAACGTACAACCCTGTTTGCGGTTGTGATGAAAAAACATATTGGAACGCTTGTGAAGCAGAGTACCATTTTGGCGTTTCATCTTGGACTCCTGGACCATGCAACGCATTCTGCACGCCTATCCCAACAGATGTTACTTTTGGGTTATGCGCCATGCCACTCGGAATCGCTCAAACAGACAGTGGCTGTGTGTACATGTCTGGATGTAGCTCTATAGGAAGCGATGGGTTTGATTATTCTGGTTATTTCTATGATTGGATGGAAGAGTGCGAAGCGGCATGCGGCTCTGTTTCGGTGAAAGAAAACAATACCCTCCATTTGGTATCTCCCAATCCTGTGAGCGACATATTAAATACCTCTTCATCTGTTGGACGCATTGAGCTGTACAACACACTTGGCCATTTGATTTTAATATCCGACCATACTCAGACCAACATCACCCATATTTCAAATGGTATGTATGTGGTTAAATTGTATGGACAAAATCAATCGAAAGTGCAGCGCATCATCGTGCAGCACTAGACCCAATTAATAGGCATTTTTCTCACCGCGAATCATATTCAAAATTGTTTTGAATATGATTCGTATGTCTAAGAGAATCGACCAATTCTCGACATACCATATATCTGCCTCGACCCGCTTTTCCATGTCAGACACTTGCCTTGTCTCACCCCTAAAACCATTGACCTGAGCCCAACCAGTAATACCAGGTTTAGCTAAATGCCGAACCAAAAACTTGGCTACTTGCTGTCTATAATCCTCCGTATGCTTGAGCATGTGGGGTCTTGGACCTACAACAGACATTTCTCCTTTCAAGACATTTAAAAACTGAGGCAGCTCATCCAAATTGGTCTTCCGCAAAAAACTACCAACCGAAGTTATGCGCTCATCATTGAGCGTAGCCTGCTTGACATTGGCGTCGGCATTCACCCTCATGGTCCTAAATTTCCAACACCAAAAAGTATTGCCTTGCTCCCCAGTTCTTTCTTGTTTGAAGAACACCGGACCTTTTGAAGACACTTTGATAAGCAAAGCAATAATTGGAAAAACTGTCGGCGCAAATACGAGAATAGTCAAAGATGAAAAAACAATATCAAATCCACGCTTAACAATTCGATTGAAAGGCATCTGTAGCGGCTCTGGACGTAACGTAGCTACAGGTATCATATTATACATGTCCAATGCTGGACGTCGTCCCATCAATGCTGCTCCAAAATAAGGAATGAAGTGAATGCGAATCATGTTGTCCTCGCAAAATCTAATCACCTCCTTGATGTATGCATCATCCTCTGATGTCAGTTTCCAGAATACCTCATGCACATTTTCTTGTGCCAAGTAATTTATTATACCCTTTCGATCACCCAGATAGTTGACATCCTTCATTTCAGCCAAATCTTGGCCATTGCGATCGAAATCAAAAAAGCCAAGAATGCGGTAACCCAAGGTTACATCACTATTCATAAACGCATACAGTTGCATGGCAACTGTATCGGTGCCAACAATGACGATACGTCTGTAATTTCTACCTTGTGCACGATACCAACTAAAAAATCGCAATGATCCCCAACGTGTTAAAATCAATAAAACATAGGACAATAAGATGTAATACAAAACCCATAGACGTGCTATCTCATCAAGATTAAGAGAAAACAAAAACAAATAAATTGTTGCAGAGTAAATGAAGAAATAAGTGGTAAACTTCTTAATCACCTGCTCAACTGCATCCACGCGAATAAAATCATAAGCCCTGTGGTAATACGCGATAATCAAGTACAAAAAATTAGCAAGAAACCAAAATTCCGCATCGTGGTTTTCAGGCCACCAAGCCATTTTTTGAAAACGAACATAATGAGACAAATAAAACGCTACATTAATGACAGCTATGTCCACCAATCCACTGATTAGTGGCAAATACTTAGAATATCCATACTTGCTGCTCATTGTCTCCCAGCAAAGATGCGAATAATTTTCAGGAGATTATTGTTTTTCCCTTTTCCGTTTTAATGTCAAGTGTTCGTGTAAATCAGATTCACTCGAAAATCTATTCCCTTTCTTTATAGCCGGATTTCCAGCCACGATGGTATAAGGCTCCACATCCTTGGTTACAACTGAGCCTGCAGCTACAATGGCACCTTCACCAATAGTAACTCCTTGTATAATCACACTTCCGTAACCAATCCAAACATCATCTCCAACGCGTGTAATCAAGTTCAATCCTTTCCATTGATATTGCTCAGTACGAATGGAGGGGCTATGTATAATGGACTTTCCCAGCGTTTGATAATGATGATCATATTTACCCACAAAAGCAACTTTATTGCCACACAAGACATCATTTCCAATGATTACATCACACTCAATTTGAGAATCCCGTCCCATATAAAAGTGATCTCCAATTACTATTTTTGACTTTGCCCAAAATCGAACCCGCTGTCCTACATGAAAGCCCTTTCCGATTTGATACGCCCTAAATCGCCAATACTTGATATAGCAATCTCTTATTTTTCCGAATACTTTTCCTAGTATCATGATCTCGGTTTTGAGGAAAGAATAAACAACTTAAAAACCCAAAATAAAAAAAATGAATTGGTCCAAAAATAGCGTTTCCACATTCTACGCGGCTCTTGGATTAATCTAAACATCCATTCCAATCCATTCTTCTGCATCCACACAGGCGCTCGTTTTTGCATACCAATTAAAACTGGCAAGGCTCCACCCACTCCAAACATTACTCCCTTCACTCGGTCTCGCATGGCAAACATCCATTCTTCTTGTTTGGGACAGCCCAATACAACAAATATCCACTTTGCCTTGCTCGCATTGATCCGCTGCGCTTCCTGGTCAAAATTCAATTGATCCAAGGGACCAAATGGCGGCGAATAAGTTTCATACTTCAAATTTGAATGTTGTATAGAAAGCCAATCTTGCAACCTTGTCAACATCTCTTGAGAGCCTCCATAAAAAAAACAGGGAATTTGTCTTTCCTCTGCTGCTTGAAGCATCAAAGGCAATGCATCCATTCCCGATATTCTGTGAACTTCTCTTTTGTTCAATGTCTTACTTAACCACACCAACGGCTGTCCATCCGCACATATCATATCCGCGCGCTGCAAAATTTCACCAAACTCTTTTCGCTCAATGGCCTCAACGGTCATGTGCACATTGGCAAAACAAACATACTCAGCGCGCTCAACATCTGACCAATTCACCCATTGATCCAAAGCCTCGCGCATTGAGCCTCTATAGATTTGATCCGTTACGATCCAACTTGAAGTTTTCATTTCCAACTTCTTTTTAATCGAACCCATATACTCTCTAATCTAGAAATTATCCTCCTTGGCACTGACATTACTCGAGCAAATTTTTTTTCAAACACAGATGACACAACGATTTCTGAGGGCCATTCAAAATCCCGACTTCCTGAGTTGTCCAAGCGTGTAATGTACCTTCTATTTGAACCGACATTGTGTGTAGCAACTTGATCAAATCCATGATTGTACACTTTGCTCACAACAGGATAAACTGTTAATCCACCGCATTTGAATTGCTGATACACCCATCTGATTGCCCAACTATCAATCTTACCCTCTATCTGTTTCCTCAACATGGCATTTACATCGGATCCCAGTTTAGAAAAATTCTTCCGTTGTAAACGATCTTGAGAAAAGTTGGAAAAATCAGAAACCTGCCAATCCACTTGCTCCCAACGATCCCGCCACGTTGCCCAAGTCCATGACCAACCTCGATTAAGAAAATAAGCATCCCAAGGATATCCCTCCGGCTTCTTCAAATCAAAACTATATCCTGAAATGGAATATACTTGTGAGTGGGACTCATATCGATCCAAAGCCTGGTTCATGAAGGATAAAAAATTGGTCGACACTTCTAAATCATCTTCAATAACAATTGCCTTGGAATATATCGACAATATTTCTGAAACGCCTTTGATCACTGAATTGGCCAAGCCCTGATTCCTTTCTGCTAGCTTACAATGAACACTAGCGAATCCACTGATGGATTGGGCAAACAACTGAACTTGTTCTACCTCTTGCTCATCTCCATTGCCTTTAGCACCATCGCAAAAAATAAAAACCTCAGAACGATGGGCCTCTGAATTTTGCAGCAATGAATTAATCAGCACCTGAAGCGATTGCAATCTGCGGTATGTAAATATGACTATTGGCGCATTTTCCATCTCTCTATCTCACTTTTAATTTCGATTCAAAAAAATGGCGTTGATCGATTCTTATTAGCATTACGGAAAGTACAGTAAAGAATATGATTCGCTCATCCATTAGAATTCTGTTGTACAAAAAAGTGAGCAACACAAAAGCCGCAATTACCCATTCCGTACGTCGAAAAATTCTTTTGATATCCACAAAAATAAGAATGTAAACAGCAAAACCCATGATGGCTCCAACAACTCCATACTCTGCTATCAAATGGGAAACTTCAGATATATTGATTTGATTGTTGTACAACTTACTCACGCCATAACCCGACTTGGAATAAATCTCAGAAAAATACCCTGCGCCCTTTCCCCAAATTCCACCTTCATAAAACGCATAAGCAGTAAGCGTAGATCGGTCACTACTCAAATCATCAGAAAGTACAAAAGTGTCGTATGAAAAAAATCCTTGAATTCGACGCTGATATTCGTCAAACTCATCCCCTAAATCACCGCTGAATAAAAAGAAAAAAATAGTCAACGTGCTAGCGGCAATCATGATAAATCTTACTTGTCGGTATATGGATGTGTAGTAATAAATGATCAACAATAAAATCAAGAAAAATCCAATATTCTCTGACCAATAATTCATCAAACTGCAAACCATCGCCAACAAAACAATTTTCCAAATCTTCCATCTGCTGGCCATTGCATATACCATGAGTAACAGAGAAAAATAAGCAATGGAATGGGAAGATCCATCTCCAAAAGTTCCAGCAACGTCATCCACGTGTCTGCCTTGCAAATGTTGAATATAAACAAATACAAATTGAAGTGCGAACAAAACCGCAGAAATGGGAACCAACATATCTATCAACTTCTTTTGAACTTTTGAGTCGCGAACTACTACATAATAGTCCAATGAAATGATAAACAATACATGTTTGAATGTATCCCAATAACTCAACCACCCAATCAGTTTACCCTGACCCACCCCAATCACAGACATCCCCAACATGAAAAGCAAAAAAAATCCAATCCATTTCAAGTTCTTTACCTTGGCATAAACTCCATCAAAAAACATTTTCACTCCAAAAAAAACAATGAAAAAATCATACACCAACCACAACTGATGAAAGTTGTAACTCAATACAAATGCTAAAAACACCAGTACCAGTCCCCATCGGTATATGTCAGTAGTTTTAATCACAATCTAATCATTCCAAATTCCAGTTGCTGAAGCTCGATTTAATTTATACACCTGTATTGAACTCACAATCACATTAACCAAAATCGCAACGTTGGTCCCCCATAAAATTCCAACCACTCCTCCCTCACACACCACTCCCCACCAATAAGAAAGAACAACATGCAAAACTACAGTCACCATTAAAACGATCATCTGCATCTTTAATTTCCCAATGCCATTGAGAAAATAATTTTTTGAGCCTAAAATCATGTAGAACAATGAAAAAATAAACATTGCGAAATTCAACTCAAAAGAAACTTTCACTTTGCCGGACATCCAAAAATCTATGACTACAGATGCCAAAAACAAAAGTAGCACGCCCATCGCGCCAAAACCAATAACAAACTTTTGAATGCGCTTCTGCGCTCGTGCTATCCAATCCCAATCTCCTTGGGTGTAGGCTTGGGTAAAACTGGACCAATAGGGATTCATCACCAAGACAAATCCAATATTGATAATACTGAAATATTTAAACGATACAGAAAACGCCACCACCTCTTGCGGAGTCATCCAATAAGCAATCAAGTAACTATCGGTGGTGGTTATCAGCATCCACATCAACTGCACTACAATAAATTGCAATCCAAGTCCCAAAACTGGCTTGATCAATTCCTGCTTGAAATTTTTCCACTTGGGTATGTAGGCGATAAATCGCGTTGCAAAAGCAGAAATAGAAATGACGCCTAAAAAAAACAAGGGTGAAAATGACAGCATTTTAGCATATGAGACAAGCGAGTGATCGCCAATGTATACCAAATACATAACGCCAAAGTATCCACCCACCTGTACCAAACAATTGGCCAATGCCTGCATCGAGTGCACGTGATGCGCCATGTACAGTGAAATGGTTAATTTCAAAAGTATACTTAACAAAAAACCCAAGGCAGCATACTCCATAACCAAGGTTAACTCGGATCGTTGAAGGCTGGTAACATTAAAAACATCTTCCCAAGATATCAACGGAAAAAATCCTACAACCAACAAGGACAGAATCAAGACGAAAAATAAAATCGACCAAAAAGAAGTTGCGAACAAAAATTTTACGCGTTGCGAATTGCCTTCCGCTAAAGACTCTGCTGCCATATTGCGCAGCCCATTGCCCAAACCAACATCTAAAAAATTAAACCAAGTAATCACGGAACCTATCGCCAACCAAACGCCATAGCGCTCTGAATCCAACATATCCAGCGCCAAAGGCACCATCAACAAATTTGCTAAAATCCCGCTGCCTCGATACACGAAAGACAACAAAGTATGAACCAAGATCTTTCGATCTTGCCCGGCCTGAAACAATTGCTGAATTTTAGAGGCTAACATTTTAGCTAGGCCTTATCGTCTCCGTACGAGTATCCATAACCCACACCGTACCCTCCGCCATAACCATAGCCACGTCCATATCTACTCATTCCTCTTCCTTTTAAGCCATTAAATACAATGGCCGATGGCCAAAACTTAGAATCCGAATTGATTGGACCTAAAATTTTTCCCACCGCTTCTTTTAAACTGTGATCATGACGAACAACAAACAAACTGAGATCCGCCTGATCCGCCATAATCTCCGCATCTGAAATCAATCCCAATGGGGGTGTATCAATCAATACATAATCATACGATTGACGGAGCTCTGCAATCATTTCCTTGAACCTTCCATTCAACAATAACTCCGCTGGATTGGGAGGAATAGCCCCTGGAGGGATAATGGATAAATTCTCAAATTGCGTAGCAACAATGCTTTCAGACACTGGCATTTTGCCAATCAATACTTGCGACAATCCTTGCGTGCCTTGTACACCAAATGCTTTGTGCAATCTTGGCTTTCTCATGTCAGCTGCAATCACAACCGTTTTCTTTCCCATCAAGGCCAAACTCAATCCCAAATTGGTTGTAATAAAAGACTTCCCTTCTCCCGGCAAACAAGATGACAACAAAACAACATGACATCCTTCTCCACTCAAATAATAACTCATCTTGCTTCGCACTGAACGCAAAGACTCTGCAACTGGACTTCTATTGTCTGAAGAAATAATGAACTCAGAAGCTACCTCACCCTGCAAAACCTCACCCAAAACTGTGAGCTTGGTTCTGGATTCAATATCTGAGCGGAATTTAATTTTACCCGTTAACACCTCCCTGTAATAGATATATATACTAGGAAGCAAAATAGATAGTACCGTTGCAATAAACAACACCAACATTTTATTGGGACGAACTGGATCTAGATCCCCCTCTGCCGGCTCTACAACTCGAACATCAGATACTGTCGATGCAAATGAGATGGCGCTCTCTTCTCTTTTCTCCAATAAGAATGTATAGATCGAGTTTTTAATGGCCTGCTGTCTGCTGATGTCCAATAACATCCTTTCCTTTCCTGGCAGAGCTGTCAGCGTGGACATTTTGGATTGCACGTCAGTTTTCAATTGACTCTGAGAAATCTCCAAATTGCGTTTGGTTTGACTCACCGATTCTTTGATATTGCTGCGCAATTTCCTCATCTCGTCTTCCATTACAACCAACTGCTCATCTCGCTCTCCTACCACATTTTTGCGCTTGTTATAAGCAAATTCCATGTCATACAATTTGGGCAACAAAGAATTCAACATTGGATCAGTAATACCCACCAATGAGGGCATGTTACCTGGATGATTGGATTTGCCGTTGACATAATTTTCTATGTCACGAACCACACTCAATTGAATCGCAATCTTATTCAACTCTTCATCCTGACTCTTCACAGATTCCAAAAACAATTTCCCTTGCTGACTCAAATCAACGATACTGTTGCTCTCCTTGAAGGATTCTATGTCCTTCTCAACAGAATCCAATTGCGAGGTAACCAAAGACAATCGATCTTCAATAAAGTCCAATGTAAACTCAGCTATTTGTCGCTTGTCATCAATGGCTGCATTGGCATAAGCATCTATGATATCATTCAAAATCTTTTGACCGCGTTGTAAATTCTTGGTCTCGAAATTCAATTGAATCACCGAAGTGTTTTTATTGGTCGTGGCCAATTCCAAATTCTCCAAAATACCTTTAACTTCCTTGGGAATGGAAATGGTATTCACAAAATAATCTTCGCCCAAACACTCATTTAATCGGTCAGGATCTAAAACTACACGAAAAGCTTCACTCTTGTTTCTACCTATCCATACCAAAGTATCAGACTTGATGTTCTGAGCAGTGCCATTGATGTACAAAGCGTTGTCCTTCCATTCAAATCGCAAGATCTTATCCGCATCGATGATACTATCCGGATAAAGTGGTGCAAACTCAATTGGAAAATCTAAATTTTCTAGCACGTCTCTGATTCGTCCATTGCGAATGACATGCACATTGCAATGCGTTCCCTTTACAACTTTTTCAACGATGGGACGAGATCGCAAAATCTCTAATTCATTCTCAACAATTTTCTTTCCGCCAAACAAATCCAATTCGCTAATCAAACTGCTGGCACCACCGCCCACTCCAGTCTTTTTTTCGTCCTTGATTAAAATCTTAGCGGTTACTTGAAAAGTAGGTGAGGTGTATCGCAAAAACAAAAAGGCCATCACGGCCATGATCAGAAATGCAGAAAGGTACAATGGCCAATATGCACGAAAAGTATTGCGAACGATTTCGATATAATTGACCGATGCATCGTCACTCAAGGAGCCTCCTTTGTTTTCCTCTATCATGATTAAGGTTTTATATTGGTCAATACCAAAACTAACAATGTGATTGCACTGGTGACCGTTGGCCAAACTTGGAAAAAGGTGCTACTGGTATTGATCTTGGTTTTGTTAGGGCGAACATAAATCACATCTCCCGATTGCAAATGAAACACAGGACTAGTCAATAATTTCTTGCTGGTTAAATCCACCGTAAATGCTTCCTGTCCTTTGGGAGTTGTACGAACCACCACTACTTCATCTCTGACACCATTGATGGTCATATCGCCTGCCAAACCCAAGGCTTGTAAAATATTGATCTCATGGTAAGGGACATGATACGTTCCAGCTTTGGCAACTTCTCCCAAGACCGTTACTCTGAAATTGATGCACCTAACATTCACTACTGCGTCTTTGATGTAAGGCTTCAATTGCGTTTCTAATTCTGATTTCACCTCACTCAAACGCTTCCCTTCTACTTTGACATTTCCCAATTTAGGAAATTGAATGTTGCCATTTATATCAACCAAATAACCCAGAATAGGACTAGCTGAAGTTACCTGCTGTACTTGATTCACTTGAACCGTAGAGTAATTGGACATATTAAAAAACACCGCTGTCTCAGGATCAGGTGAGCTCACAAAAACACTCAATTGGTCGCCTATCTGCACTTGTGGATCTTCAAAATCATTTGACTGTGGCGTCAATCCATCCGTCAAATCATTGAGGTAATACACTTCTTTAGATTGCGTGCAGGCCGCAAACATCAACAAAAAAATCCATCCAAACCGAAACAATCTGTTCTTCATATCCATGAAACAAAAAACGCGGACTGTGGTAATACCACAATCCGCGTCAATCTATTTTTAAAATTACTTAGCTACGTAAAACAAGCTGATACCGTGGTGCAAATAAGAACCACCATCAGCCAAATTGGCCAATCCCCACTTGGCTTGAGAATGAGCAGAGATACCCCAATTCTCTTTTACCCAGTAGTTCAAAGAAATACCCGTGTTCAATGTGGTTGTCTTGGGATCCAAACCTGGATCACGACGAGTGTAACCCAAACCTTGTACAGTTTGAATTTCAAAATTCTTGATTTTAGCTACAGAATACTTGGTGTTTGCATCCAATGCCCAAAAAGTTCCCTCTTCGTATGCGTTCTCACCATTTCTGTTCTTTGCATCATAATTCACATAAGTGAAGCCCAAATCCAAAGCCAATTTCTCTGTCATTTTTTTTGATGCCGTCAATTGAGCGGGAAACAAATTGTAGTTCCAATTGTCCTTAGCGTTGAACATGCCTTCAAACTTTTGTCCATCATCATCAATAGCAGCCCATCCCAATGAGAAAGTCCATGGAGACGACTTTAAATTGTTCATGATTCCTTGACCTTGTGCGCTAGCTACAGCCAACAACACGATAAATAGGGTTGTGATTTTTTTCATCTTCTTCAGCTTTTTTACAAATATAAACATTTAACTTTTTCCGTTCTCCAATTTCTTGGGCTTTTCCTTGAAAAAGGTAATAACCACAATGGGTGTAATCGTCAACTCAAACAACAACGCAATGAACAGTGTCATCGATATCAAAAGACCAATATAAAACGTGCCCAAAAATTCAGAGAAAATCAAAGTCGAAAATCCTCCACTTAAAATCAAAGTAGTAACTATCATGGCCTTTCCGGTGGTCATGAATGTTCGTTTAACCGCATAAAGTTTATTTCTACCTTCACCCAACAAGGTTCTTACGCGTGCCAAAAAATGTATGGTATCATCTACTGCAATTCCAAAAGCGATATTGAAAATAATCGAGGTACTTACTTTGAGCGGAATTCCAGCAAATCCCATGATGCCCGACACAATTACCAACGGAATCAAATTGGGAATGATGGTCAATGGAATCATCCTCCAGTTCTTGTAAACCAACCCCATCACCAATCCGATCACAGAAACCGACAACAACAAATCCAAGACCATGTTGTCCACCAAGTATGCGTTATTCAAATCCATCAAAAACGCAGTTCCTGTGACATGATGCTCTGCCAAATCTGGACAGTGCTTCCCAATAAACTGCGCCAACTCCACATTCTTGGCTTCGTAATATTTTCTACCTATATCGCTCAAACGACCCGCAAAGCGCAATCTGTTTTGCTCTTGGTTATAGGTCAATCTCGTAATCTCGCGCATGTCTTTGCGCTTTAAGAATCGCTCAATCTTGTTGATCTGATAATCTTCCTCTGGAATCACCCGGTAATCCTGCATTCCAGCATTCAAGGATCGGTTGGCAGATCGCACCATCTCTGACAAAGAGAACATCGCGCCTACGCCGTATTGCTTTTCCAAATAAATGGAAAGGGTATCCACTTGCGCCAACACTTCCGGTGAAAAAGGATCTACGTCGTCTTTTAATTCAACACACAACTCAAATGGTCTACACCCTGCAAAACGCTTTTCCATAAAGGTAAAATCTTGCTTCAAGGGATGTGACTCTTTCAAATCTTCCAACATCAAATTGTCTACGACAATCTGACGAATACCAAATGCGCTGACCAACAACAAGACAATCGTTCCGCCCATGACCCATTTGCGATTTCTAAATATCCATTGCAACGCAACGTGCAACTTGGGATTCCAATAATCCTCTCGCTCTGCATACTCTGCCAAGCGCTTGGGATGGGCCACAATGATAATAGCAGGCAAAATGGTGTAGGTCAATCCATACGCCAACAATACCCCGATACTGGTGTAAATACCAAAATCAGAAATGGGTTTGATGTTGGAAAAAACCAATGTCAAAAATCCTATGGCCGTTGTTACTGCGGTTAAGAAGGTAGCCAATCGAATACTCTTAAACGCCGATTTGATGGCGTGTATACGCTCTTTGCCGGAACGAATCTCTTGCATGTACTTGGTCAACACATGCACGGAATCACTCATTCCCACCACAAAAATAATCGTGGGCAAAACGGTCATCATCAAATCAATCTCCTTGCCCACAATCTTCATGAAAGCCATGGTGAACAAGATGGAGAGCAATACAATGATCGAAGGAATAATGACACCCCAAGCTGAACGGAATGCGATGTACAAGAATCCAATGGTACAAACCAAACTGATGATGATGAACATCACCAACTCGCGCACCATCAACTCCACATACATCTGCTGACCTTTGGCTCGTCCAATCAAATGGGCATCTTTGAATCCAAATTCATCCACCACCACTTGGTTGATGTCGGCATACAACTGATCACATTTCTTCACCGCCAATCCTGGCGTGTGCTTCATGTTGATGGCCACTGACTTTCCATCGGGAGAAAAGAAAATACCAATCCATTGACCATTCTGATAAATCTTGGTACTGTCCGCAGCGTAATTTTCAGGTGTCCGGTGATTCAACCATGGCGAAGAGAAAAAACCGCCAAACAAAGGATCCTGAACCACGTCCATCACCTGCGTTGGACCAACAGCCTCAACAATGTTATCCACTTTTCTCAAACGATTGTTGAGCGAATCTACACGTGACAAAAAAGTGGAATCAAATACACCCGAAGGGTTTTCTAAAACAACGATGAAATAATCGAAGTCTGATTCAAAGGAATTTCGATACTCTAAAAAGTATGAAGTTGCCGGATCATTTTGAGGAAAGAACTCCTCAAAATCATAATTGAACTCCAATTGCGAAACCAAGAATCCAGAAATAACGGTCAATACCGCCACCAATGAGATGACCCACCAACTTCGTTTTACTTCTTTGATCATGCCGCAAAAATAATGTTTATCAAGGTTTAAAACGAAAAAAGGGGAACCTAAGTTCCCCTTTTTCATTTGGTTTCGAAAGAATTACTTCTTGTCGTCTTTTACTTCTTCAAAATCAACATCAGTCACCTCACTGTCGGCAGCACCTCCTGCATTGGCCTGACCTTGATCGGCTCCTGCTCCTTGCTCATACATCTGCTGACTAACCGCTTGGAAGATGTTGTTCAATTTGTCCATATCAGTCTTAATCGCATCCAAATTCTTCTCTGCATGTGATTTCTTCAAATCTGCCAATGCGCCTTCGATTTCGGTTTTCTTGTCTGCTGGCAATTTGTCGCCCAACTCGCTCAATTGCTTTTCAACTTGGAAAATCAATGAGTCTGCTTGGTTCACCACATCCGCTTGCTCTTTGGCTACTCTATCCGCCTCTGCATTCATCTCAGCCTCTTTCTTCATGCGCTCAATTTCTTCTTTGCTCAATCCTGAAGATGCTTCAATACGAATACTCTGTTGCTTATTAGTGGCTTTGTCTACCGCGCTTACATTGATGATACCGTTGGCATCGATGTCAAAAATAACTTCGATTTGTGGCACACCTCTTTGTGCTGGAGGAAGATCTGACAAATGGAATTTACCAATTGTTCTGTTATCCTTAGCCATTGCGCGCTCGCCTTGCAATACGTGGATTTCTACCGAAGGTTGGTTATCGCTCGCTGTAGAGAAAACCTCTGATTTCTTGGTTGGAATCGTGGTGTTGGCATCGATCAACTTGGTGAAAACGCCGCCCATGGTTTCGATACCCAAAGACAATGGCGTAACATCCAACAACAATACATCTTTCACTTCTCCTGTCAATACTCCCCCTTGGATAGCTGCTCCGATGGCAACCACTTCATCTGGATTTACTCCTTTTGAAGGCTCTTTACCAAAGAACTTCTTCACTGCTTCTTGAATCGCTGGAATACGTGTTGATCCACCTACCAAGATAACTTCATTGATATCGTTCACACTCAATCCTGCACTTTTCAAAGCTGAAGCACAAGGTGCAATGGTTCTTTGAATCAAGCTATCCGCCAATTGCTCAAACTTAGCGCGGGTCAATGTCTTCACCAAGTGTTTGGGGATTCCATCTACTGGCATGATGTAAGGCAAGTTGATTTCAGTACTTGTACCAGAAGACAACTCAATTTTGGCTTTCTCCGCACCTTCTTTCAAACGTTGCAAAGCCATTGGATCTTTGGTCAAGTCAATGTTGCCATTCTCGTTTTTGAACTCTTGCACCAACCAATCGATGATCACTTGGTCAAAATCGTCTCCTCCCAAGTGGGTATCTCCGTCTGTTGACAATACTTCAAATACACCGTCTCCCAATTCCAATACTGAAACATCATGTGTACCACCACCGCAGTCAAATACGATGATCTTCATGTCTTGCGACTTTTTGTCTAGACCGTAAGCCAATGCAGCTGCAGTTGGCTCGTTGATGATACGCTTTACAGTTAAACCTGCAATCTCACCGGCCTCTTTGGTCGCCTGACGCTGTGCGTCATTGAAGTAAGCAGGAACGGTGATAACTGCTTCTGTTACTTCATATCCCAAATAATCTTCAGCCGTCTTCTTCATTTTTTGAAGAACCATCGCCGAAATTTCTTGGGGCGAATAATTTCTATCGTCAATTTTTACACGAGGTGTATTTCCATCTCCTTTGACAACACTATATGGAACACGTCCCACCTCACGCTCTACTTCACTAAAAGTAGAACCCATGAAACGCTTGATCGAATAAACTGTTTTGTGTGGATTGGTAATGGCCTGACGCTTGGCAGGATCTCCCACCTTACGCTCACCACCTTCTACAAAGGCTACAATCGATGGAGTTGTTCTTTTGCCCTCGCTGTTCGCGATGACTACCGGTTCGTTACCCTCCATGACAGCAACGCAAGAGTTGGTAGTTCCAAGGTCAATACCTATTATTTTACTCATAGTGATTAATTTTCTGTTTTGTTTTCTCTGCCCTAACAACCATTATTCCCAAAACAAAAACAAGAAAACTTGTCACAAAACCCGAAAAACTGCGCCGCAATTTGTCACATTGTGTGACAGCATCGACCTACTCCTTGATCCAGCGCACCGCTCTGCCGCCATCTACAACAATCATGTACATGCCCGCAGGCAATGTAGATACGTTCCAGCTGCGTTGCTTGCTGTGTACTGCAACCAAATTTCCTTTTTGGTCATACATGCGACCCGATACGGCACGATCAAAGTTCAACTGCATCGTTCCAGGATTGGGATAAACGCTCAACTGCGCTGCATCCCATTCATCCACTTTGGGATTGATGCCATTGCTCGCTTCTGGTGTAACCGTCGTTGAGGTGGTAAACTGCACCCACTGCGCATCACCGTCATACAATCTTCCATAGGTAGTATCCGCTCCCATGAAAGTCCATTGCACTTCATCCACCAAACTGAATCCATCTGGACCGAAGAGCCCGATGTACTCTCCACCGTTGGATAAACTGAAATTGTTGTGCAACACCCCTTGATTCAAATCTGCATCGCAGAAAAACAAACGCCATCCATTGGCGGGAACAGTAACGCTGTCTGGGAATGTTCCCGGCACTTGCCACTTGTTGCGAATCTCAGGATTATCCGAAAAATAATACCCACTCAAATTAACATTCACATTGAGCGGATTGTAGATTTCCACCCAATCCTCATACTCACCAAAGTTGTCCATCAACGTTACTAGGTTTTTCGCCATCACCTCATTGATCTTCACCCCTTGACCCGGAATGATGAACAAGCTATTGGAAGCAGTTGGCGTTGGCGAGTTGAATGAAATCCAAGAGCCACCTCCGTCTGAAGATCTTCCCCAGCTTTGATTGGCATTGATTACGCCATAATTCACCTGATCAATGGTAGTGGTTCCGTTGGGAGCAAATAGTTTGACGTTTCCTTGCGGTGCAACGCTCAAATTCAAGTGCAACGCACCCTCTGGAATTTCGTTGTCAAACCACACAACACGAAAACCACCAGCAGGAATAATCGACTGAGTGGGGTTATTGGAAGGAATGGTATAAGTTCCGGAAGCGTTTTGGATTTGGTATCCAGCCAAATTCACTTGAAACCCATTGGGATTATAAATTTCCATCCAAGGCTCATAATCAAAAGCCAAGTCGTGGATGGTCTGCGTGTTTACAGTTTGAATCTCGTTGATAAAAAGCAATTCGCCATTTGGATTGATCACCTCTTGGTTCATTGCGTTCCAGGTGGTGTTATTGAAATATTGCCATGTAGCACAACCATCACAAGTACGGCCATAGCTGATATCAGCAGCCATTTGCGGATAGGAGATGCTATCGATGATCGTGGTACCATCTGGAGCAGTAAGGAAAACCGTTTCACCTCCCGACTTCAACGTGAAGTTGGTATGACTCGTTCCCTGAGCTGCGTTGTCATTGTCACACCAGAAAATCAGGTAACCATTGGGCAGGATGGTGGTCAAACCAGGATCATTGGGGATGGCGTATTTGGTCAACAAAAGCGGATCATCAGAGAGGTAGTAGCCCGCCAGGTTGGTAATTCCACCCGTGTTGTAGATTTCAATCCAATCGTCGAATTCAAAGAACTCATCCATTTGATCTTGGTTATTGGATGCTACCAGTTCATTGATAAAAAGATTCTGTCCGAAAGAAACCATCGAAGACAGCAAGCACAATGCTAACACGAATTTCATTTTCATGTAACAAATATAAAACAATGGAGATTCAGTAAATCGGTAAATCGGTGGATTGAAAGATACCACTGAAAAACGATTTTATTTTTTTAAAAAAGAATAAATGTCATCCATTTTTTCTTCTTCCTTTTCCCAATTCAGTTCATTAGCCGCTTTTGTCAATCCCTCTTGGTAAATCGTCAAGTCCGTATTAATCATTTCGTCGACAGCCTTATTGATTTCTTCTACGGTATAATGGGCAAGCACTTTGCCGATATTGTATTTCTCAATCAAAGCTTTGCAATCAGGCAAATAATTGCTGATGATCGGCAATCCCGCTTGAATATATTCAAAGAACTTATTGGGCAAGCAGTAGTAATTATTCAAGCAAACGTTTTGCGTTGAATTGAAACCAACATCGGCACTGGAGCTATAGCGCATGATATCTTGATAAGGGACAGAGCGCACGTAAAATACATTACCCGATTTAGCCGCAGCTTCCTTCACCATGTTAGACTTGTTGCCTTCCCCCATTACCACCAAGACCGCCTCATCAGATTCTCGGGAGACAAAGGCTTCTACCAAAGCCTCTACCCCTCTGCCAGTAACGATTCCACCTTGGTAAAGAAAAATCATCTGATCTGCCCGTATAGCCAATTGTTCCCTGAATATGTTGTGTTTCTGTGTTGGATTGAAATGAGGCGTATTGCGCAACAAATGAATGGACTTGGGTCGGTAAAGCCTCTTGTATTCCCCCAAAATGGAAGGACTCACCGTGATTACTGTTTCGGCAAATGGAATCCCGATCTTCTCGAAAAAGCTTATAAAATTCCGAACAAACTTACCGATACCGAAACGTTCCCGCTCAAACTCATGTGCATCATAAACCAACTTCAATTTTGGGCGGGTTATTTTGGCCAATAGACCAATCAAAAAAGCTTCAAAATCATTACAATGCCAGACATCATATTTCCGATATGTACCAATGACCCGCAAAAAAAACTCTGCATACTTGACGGCGCCAAACAATTTATTATTCTCGGGCAACCGCAATGATTTCAAGGACACGCGATGCACACGCAATCCATTGACAATTTCATGTTCCTGGACATCTCCTTTTTTAAGCGCTACCACATGTACCTCATGCCCCCTCTGATTAAGTGCCATAGCAACACGATAAACCCGATTATCGTTCTTAAAATTATTCAAAACCAAAGAGATCCCTTTCATGATGCATCCATTATTTAAGTGGCTACCCGTTTCAATTTCTGCAAAGCAACTGGAAACTTGTACTAAAATTCAATTCCAAAAGTATCTATTTTTCCTTTATCCCGCCTGTCCAATTTTGAACTTTCTCTCTTCCCTGCTCTCGCTCTGTTTCCCGCTCTGTTTCTGTTTCTGTTTAGGACCTATTCCGGCTATCCGTTACAAGTCCTCGGGTACTGCGCACCCTGCGGGCTTTCCACTGCTATCCGGGGTAATGGGATACCATCGATACCGAAAAAATCTTCATTTATGTATTAAAAACAATTCATTATGTGCCTTTTAAGATATTAATGACTGAATTTGCAAACACAATAAAATAATTACAGTATATTTGCCTCACAAAACAACGTCACATGGAAAGCATCGCACAGTATAATAACTGGAACGCCATGAGCGATAACGCTTTGGCGGCATTCATCGGTCAATTCATTCGCAGCAAACGAATGGAACAAAACATGACCCAAGCTCAATTGGCTAAAGATGCTGGTATAAGTCGCTCTACGTTGGTGCTACTGGAAAAAGGAGAGACCGCTTCACTAGGCACCTTACTTCAGGTGCTACGCATGCTCAATCAGTTGCATGTGTTATCAGTCTTTGAAATAACGCCTGTTGTTAGTCCGCTTCTCTTAGTCAAAGAAGAAATGAAAAAACGCCAACGCGTCCGTTCCAAACCTTCTTCACAAAAACCCCAAACCGATTGGTGAGCATGAATGCTGCTTATGTAAAAATATGGGGACAATTGGTTGGCGCGATTGCATGGAATCCAGAACAACGACTGGCCACATTTGAATACGACACCCATTTCAAACGATTGGAATGGGACCTTTCTCCATTGAAAATGCCTGTTCAATCTGCTACCCACATTTTTCAATTCCCTGAACTACGTGCTTCACCGCTGTCTGATTTCGACACATTCAAAGGACTACCCGGTTTGTTGGCCGATGTATTGCCGGACAAATACGGAAGCCAACTGATCAACGCCTGGCTCGCTGCGAACGGACGTCCGCAAAACAGTTTGAATCCAGTTGAAATGCTCTGTTTCATGGGCACCCGTGGTATGGGCGCCTTGGAATTTGAACCTGCACAAATAACCGAAAACAATCGCGCGTTTCAAATTGAGCTCGATACTTTGGTTGAAACGGCAAAGCAAGTACTCAGTGAAAAAGTGCAATTTCAATCCAAAGTAAAAAGCAACGATCTCCAATCGATGCAAGATATTTTGCGCATCGGAACTTCCGCTGGTGGCGCGCGTCCCAAGGCCGTTATCGCTTACAACGAAAAGACGGGGGAGGTTCGTTCCGGACAGACCAAGGCCCCCAAGGGATTTGAGCATTGGCTCATCAAACTCGACGGCGTCAGTGATGTTCAATTGGGACAATCGAAAGGTTACGGAAGAGTGGAGATGGCGTATTACAACATGGCCATCGCTTGTGGCATTGACATGATGCCTTCTATGTTATTGGAAGAAAATGGAAGAGCTCATTTTCTGACGAAGCGTTTTGATCGTGAGGGTAGCGAAGTGAAGCACCATGTTCAGACTTTTTGCGCCATTAATCATTTCGATTTTAACGCGATGAACAGCTTCAGTTACGAGCAGTTGTTTCAGACCATGCGTGAATTGCGATTGACGTATGCACAAGCTGAGCAGATGTTCCGCCGAATGGTCTTCAACGTCGTGGCCCGCAATTGCGACGACCACACCAAGAATTTTGCCTTTCGCTTGAAGCAAGGAGGCTCTTGGGAATTAGCACCCGCCTACGACATCTGCCATGCCTATGCACCCAACCACCAATGGGTCAGTCAGCACGCTTTAAGCATCAACGGCAAGCGCACCGCAATTACGCGCAAAGATTTACTTATTGTAGGTGAATCTATCCGATGCAAAAATGCCTCTCAGATTATCGACCAGATTCAAGACGTTGTTCAGCAATGGCCAACTTATGCAAAGGCTGTTGGTGTTTCTCCGAAATTGAGAGAGGCCATTTATAGCACTTTTGAACTAATACATTGAACCCTGGTTGAAGACATTGGCAAAATTGAAATGAAAGAATAAGTATTTTAATTTGAACAACAAAGCAGATAAAGCCAAACAGCTCACTTCAATCGATTGATTCTTTCGTGAATAATGGCCTTGAATTGTAGTTTGAAAGCATCACTCAAAAAACTCTGGTCGATCGTATCCAACCATTTCGGTAATGCTTTTTCCATCTTTCTGAAAACATTTTGCCTTTGCTTTTCATCCACTTTCAATGTGTCCATGGCTGCAACAAAATCCTGAAGTTTGATCTTCTTCTTTTTTCCGTTAATTGTTAATGCCATTTCCTCATCATCGGCAGGATTGACTAAGGTTGTGTTTACCAAATCGTAAGCCGGCGACAAGGTCATCCCCAGCGCGGGTTGTTCCAACAAAGAAAAATTTTTCAAATGCATGTCGG
>JACCDK011152486.1_pt1 | contig 56559 bp, 48 predicted proteins | sample 7445871 | NCBI WGS metagenome assembly JACCDK01 (sample SAMN15323436, study PRJNA562643) | freshwater metagenome | isolation source: river surface water | place: USA:Blue River Watershed | collected 2017-08-15 | reverse complement strand
TCAATTTACTAATTTTGAAAAAAAATAAAGTAAAAGTTTCTGCAAAAATTGATATAAATAAAAGAGATTTTATAATTTTGTAGTCTTATGGCAAAGAAAGATATTAAGGACGCAATCGAAATCATCGAAAGTCCAGAAGCATTACAACAAGAATTCAATAAAGTTCAATCTGCTTTTGAAAAGAATAAATCAAAAGTAATTTCTGTGATTGCAGGAGTAGTAATCGTAATTGCAGGCTATTTTGGTTATCAATATTACGTTTCTGCTCAAGATGCAGAGGGAGAAAAGAAATTATTCAAAGCGGTTTATGCATTTGAAAATGACTCCTTAGCAACTGCATCTAAAGATTTTGAAAAAATCACTAATGAATTTGGTGGAAATACTCAAAATTTAGCTGACCTTTATTTAGGAATTACTTTATTAAAACAAGGAAAATTTGATCAGGCAATTGAAAAATTACAAAATTTCAAATCATCTGATTTATTGGTTCAGGCAAGAGCTTATTCGTTGTTAGGTGATGCCTACTCTGAAAAAAAGGCTTATTCAGATGCCATTTCTTCTTATCAAAAAGCAGCTGACTACAAACCTAATAAATATTTCACACCGATGTATTTGTTAAAACTTGCCATTGCATTAGAAGCAAATAAGCAAAACAAAGAAGCATTAGAGGTATATACCCAAATAACTGATAAATACCCTCAATCCTCGGAGTCGATTCCAGCAAAGAAATACAAAGCTCAATTAGAAAGCTCTATCTCTGAATAAGTAGATAACATTCAATAAAAAGGGATAAGGGCTTCAGCTTTTATCCCTTTTGTATTAATTATTGGCTCCGAATGCCTCAGCCAAGAAAAAAAACAAGAGATACAAAATAAAAAGAACATGTCTTCAGTAGATAAAAATTTGAGTGAATTCATTGCAAAAAACCTGCCAGATATTAGCAATAAAAAATTTGCAATTGTTGTTTCAGAATGGAATGAAGAGATCACAGAAGCATTATATGAAGGAGCTTATCGGACTTTATTGGCCTATGGAGCCCAGCAAGGACACATCATTCGAGCAGATGTTCCGGGGAGTTTTGAATTAAGTTTAGGATCACAAAAATTTGCCCAAAGAGAAGATATTGATGCTGTAATTGCACTTGGCTGCGTCATTCAAGGTGAGACGAAACATTTTGATTTTATTTGTCAAGCTGTTGCAATGGGAATTACAGAGGTGAGTTTAAAATATAATAAACCTGTAGTATTTGGTGTATTAACCCCCAACACCAAGCAGCAAGCCTTGGATCGCGCGGGTGGAATTCACGGAAATAAGGGGGATGAAGCTGCTTTTACAGCCATAAAAATGTTAGGAATATAAATTATAATATTATGCAAGTTTGGAAATTTGGAGGAACATCTGTTGGTAAACCAGAACGAATGAAATCAATTCGTCAATTAATTACTGAAGACGGTAAACCCAAAATAGTAGTTTTATCAGCCCTTTCTGGAAGTACAAATACTCTATTATCAATTTCAGATTCGTTATTACACAAAAATATTGCAGAGGCACAGTCGAAAACAAATGAATTGAGATCACATTACGATCAATTTTTGAATGAATTATATCAGACTGAAGCAGGACTTGCAAAAGGAAAAGCAATTGTTGAAAAAGAATTTAATTTTATTGCTCAATTGATTGCAAATTCTAATTATGGAACAAAGCAAGAAAAAGAAATAGTAGCACTTGGAGAGCTATTATCAACTCAAATTTTTGAAGCATTTTTACAGGAAGAAGGGGTGAATTCCATTTTATTGCCTGCATTAGAGTTCATGGTAATTGACGCAGATAATGAACCCGTGTTGTCAAAAATTGAAGAAAATATTGGTAAAATCCTGAATCAAAATGCGGGAAAAGAAATTTATATCACTCAAGGATTTATTTGCAGAAATCCGGCTGGCGAAGTAGATAATCTAAAAAGAGGAGGATCTGATTATACTGCCAGTTTAATCGGTGGTGCTATTTCCGCTGAGGAAGTTCAAATTTGGACAGACATTGACGGCATGCATAACAACGATCCTCGTATTGTAAAAAATACATTCCCAATCCGTGAACTTTCATTTGAGGAAGCAGCAGAATTAGCTTATTTTGGAGCTAAAATATTGCACCCAAGTACTATTACACCTGCTAAAATGAAAGGTGTTCCGGTTCGTTTGAAAAATACGATGGAACCAAGTGCTTATGGGACTTTGATTTCGGATAAAACGACTGATACTGAAATAAAGGCAATAGCTGCAAAGGACAATATTACTGCAATTTATATCCATTCAACTAGAATGCTAAATGCATATGGGTTCTTGAAGCGCGTATTCGAGGTATTTGAGAAATACAAAACACCAGTGGATATGATTACTACTTCAGAAGTTTCGGTATCCGTAACAATAGACCAAACAACCCACTTGCAAGAAATCATGCGTGAACTTCGTGAATTTGCAGAATTAGAAGATCCAGATACCAATCAAGTAATTGTGTGTATCGTTGGAAACTTCTTTGCCGATAAAGAAGGAATTGCAATTAAGGTTTTAGATGCTATGAGAAATATACCTATCCGAATGATTTCTTATGGTGCCTCCGAACATAATATCTCTTTACTAGTAGATGCAATACATAAAAATGATGCATTAAACGCCCTTAACGAAGGTTTATTTTAATATACTATGCTTACAGTTCCATTTATTCGAACCAATACAGAGCTAACCATTGCTGGTTTAGAGAAAAAAAGATTTGCCAATGCAGCTGAAGTAGTCAAGCAAATTTTAGAATTAGACGAAGTTCGTAAAAATTTATTGCAACAAGCTGAACATGCTTTAGAGAAATCAAATGCAATTGCTCGCGAAATTGGTGGATTAATGAAATCGGGGCAAATCCAAGAAGCAGATTCAAAAAAAGCAGAAACTGCTGAATTAAAAATTCAAATAAAAAGTTTAGGAGATGCGGCCAAAAAAGCAGAACAGGATGTTTTAGATGTTTTAGTAACACTCCCTAACTTACCTCACTCATTAGTTCCTGAGGGCAAATCAGCTGATGACAATGAAATAGTTCAGACATGGGGCGCTGCTCCAACATTTGCTTTTGAACCACTTCCTCATTGGGATTTAATTAAGAAATACGATATTATTGATTTTGATTTAGGCAATAAAATCACGGGAGCAGGTTTTCCGGTTTATAAAGGCAAAGGTGCTCGATTACAAAGAGCCTTAATTAACTTTTTCTTGGATGAAGCCATTCAGGCAGGATATTATGAAATTCAACCTCCTATCCTAATCAATGAAGATTCTGGATTTGGAACGGGACAATTACCTGATAAAGAAGGTCAAATGTATATAACCAAAGAAGAAGGTTTATACTTAATTCCTACAGCAGAAGTTCCCATAACCAATCTTTACCGAGATATTATCCTGAATGAAAAAGACTTACCAATTAAAAATGTAGGACATACCCCTTGTTTCAGAAGAGAAGCAGGGTCTTGGGGAGCACATGTTCGTGGATTAAATCGATTACACCAATTTGATAAAATTGAAATCGTTCAAATTAGAAAACCAGAGGAATCCTATCAAGCATTAGAGGAAATGTCTATTTATGTGCAAGGTTTATTGCAAAAATTAGGATTACATTATCGTGTATTACGTTTATGTGGTGGCGATATGGGTTTTGCTTCAGCCTTGACTTACGATATGGAAGCTTGGTCTGGTGCTCAAAATAGATGGTTGGAAGTTAGTTCGGTTTCAAATTTTGAAACCTTTCAAGCAAATCGCTTAAAATTAAGAATGAAAATTGATGGAAAATCTGTTCTTTGTCATACACTGAATGGTTCCGCTTTAGCTTTACCAAGAATTGTGGCCTCCATTTTAGAAAATAACCAAACAGAAAATGGAATTAAAATTCCAGAAGTACTAATACCATATTGTGGCTTCTCGGTGATTGATTAAGTTGGAAAGGCAGGCAAAGTAAAAAAAGATTTATTCTACGATAAGTCTAAACCCTTCACCGTGAAGATTTTGCAATTGAATGCGTGGATCCTCTTTCAATATTTTTCGCAATTTTGTCATGTAAACATCCATACTTCGCGCATTGAAATAGGTATCATCACCCCAAATTAATTTTAAGGCAAAACTTCTGCTAACAGGTCTGCCTAAATTCTCGCACAACAATTTCATTAAGTCATTTTCTTTGGGAGTAAATTTCTGTTCTTGTCCATCCAAAACAATTTTCATTTTATCTGGATAATACAAAAACCTACCTATGCTAATTTCATCTGCTAATTTTAGTACCGATTTGTCTGATTGGGTTCTTCTCAATACCGCCTCCATCCTAGCCAATAATACTTCCATAGAGAAAGGTTTTGTAAGGTAGTCATCAGCCCCTACTTTAAATCCTTGAAGGGTGTCTTCCTCCATTGATTTAGCAGTTAAAAAAATAATTGGCACATCAAAATGAGTAGCACGAATGTCTTTAGCCAAGGAAAATCCATCTTTTTTAGGCATCATGACATCTAATAAACAAAGGTCAAAAGATCCTTTGACAAAACAATCAAGACCTTCGTCACCATTTACTGCCCATGTTACTTCAAAACCTTTTTTCTTTAAAAATTCTGAAAGTAATAATCCTAAATTAGGATCATCTTCCGCAACTAATATTCTTAATGGATTACTCATATTGTTATTGGTAAGGTAATTTCAAAGGTACTTCCACTTCCTAATTTACTTTTCACGCCTACTTTGCCACCGTGAGCCTCAACAATTTTCTTTACATAACTTAAACCAAGTCCGAAACCTTTTACATTATGCACATTTCCTGTTGGAACACGATAAAAAGGATCAAATATAGAATTCAGCACTTCCTTGGGCATTCCTAAGCCATGGTCTTCCACTAATAATTTTAAATCATTACCAACAGATGTTAAAGTAATTTGAATAAAAGGGTTTGCTTGACTGTATTTAATCGCATTATCAATAAGGTTAAATAACACATTGGATATATGCACCTCATCGGCTAAGAGAAAAACTTCATGCTCGGGCAAATTCGTTATAATTTTCCCTTGGTTAGATTGTACCAATGGTCCATTTGCTTCCACTACCTGCTGCACTAAAAGACTTAAGTCGAACTGCTTTTTCTTTAAAACAATTTCTTCTTTTTCCATTTGAGCCGTTTGCAATACACGCTCAACTTGTGAACCCAAACGAGTATTTTCCTCTTTTATGATTCCTAAATAACGTAAAATCGAATCATTTTTAGCAATGGTAGGCTCTTCTTGAATCAGCTGAGTTGCCAATGAAATCGTAGAAATTGGTGTTTTGAACTCATGGGTCATGTTATTAATGAAATCATTTTTCACTTCGGCCAATTTTTTCTGCTTTAATATTATGTTCAGGGCTACATAAAAACATCCCAACATAACGATTAAAAGTAAAAAGGAAGCTCCAAAACTTAATCCCATTGTTTGCCATATATAAGCAGTTTGATCTGGAAAATATACTTTTAATAAATGACCTGTTGGTTTCAAATCATTTGGAAAAAGAGTGGCGCTATACATATTTGCAGCCGATTCTGGCTGCAATATTTTTTTATTTGATACATAAACCCATGAATTATTGGGCTTATTACCTGCCAATATTCCATAGTAATAAGGCAGTTTAATGCCAACATGGTTTAATTCGCTCCGAATTAAACTGTCTATCAGTCCAGGTGCAAACCGTTGTTCGATTGGTCTTTCTTTAAATAAAAAATCAGAAAAGACTTCCTTCGCAAGTTCTGTCTTTTTCATCACCTTTTCCAATGAAGTTAAATCCTTTGGACTTTGAGGTTTTTGAGGAGATTTTGGTCGATTTTGTATGCTGCGAGGAACTGGAATGTCTGAAAACAACCTTTCCATCTTGCGTTGTTCTCGAATTCTTTGTTCCATCTCATTCACATCTAATCCCATTTGGTACTCTTCCGTAATTTCAGCAATTTGTCCATTGGGCAGCATGATTTGTTTTTGAACCCAAACAAAATCGGAAGGCATTGATTGTGCATATGAAGAGGGATTATGACCATCCGCATATATTTGGGTTTCAGTAGGAGGTATTGAAAAATCTCTAGTATATTTTTTTGATTTGCTTTTTTGTTTTGAGTTTAATTTTTGAGAAAGGGTTGCTACTTTCTTTTGTTCATCCTCGTACACTTTCTTTCGCTCTGCTAGGACCAATAGCTCTTGTTTTTCCAGTTTTCTTACTATTTGATCCAAACTATTGCGAACATCTGAACTAAAATTTTCTTCTTTTGATTGTAGCATATAGCCTAACCAATAAGCTTGAAAAGCAATCAAGCCGATGAGAGCTACTCCCATAAAAAGAATGATCAAACGTATTTTTTGCTTACTCATATTAATAAAATACCATGTAAAATTACACGATTTATTCTTTCAAATATCATGAATTTAAACCTCTTAACACTCTTTAACAATTACCTATTTAAATATTTTTTAAGTTTGTAGAGAAATAATTCAATTATTATGAAAAAGACCCTATTAATTTTAACAATGACATTTTTGTGCGCAAGTGCTTACGCACAAAGTGAAAAGAAAGAAAACCGAGTTCGTATTGTAACCATTGAAAATGGCCAGAAAAAAGTAATTGAAAAAACTTTTGATGATGAAAAAGATTTAGCAGATGAGATTAAAATCATTGAAGATACTTTACAGACAAAAGACGGAAAAAAAAGAATGTTAACGATTGATGTTCGTAAAAGTAGAGAAATCAATAAAAGAGCTGATCGTGAAATTATCGAAGGCCCTAAAAATGAAATGCGTGTATTTAGATTTAAAAATGGTGAAGGAGAAGATGATGTTTTCCATGTTTTACCAGATGCCCCGGATGCCCCAATGCCACCTAGAGGACCAATGGAATTACAATTAAGAAAAATTCATAAAAATGTTCCAGGTTTTGGCAAGAAATTGAAGGAACAAATGTCTGAAACAATTAACGGTTTACACATTCAGCCAAATGCACCGTTCAATGGTAAATTCAATATACATTTCAAAGCACCAGAAAAAGGAACAGTAACCATTGCAGTAACTGATTTGAATGGAAAAGAATTAGCTGCAGAACAAATCAAAGATTTTCAAGGTGACTACCTAGGGCAAATTGACATTAAAAAATCCGCTAAAGGAGTATATTTCATTCGAGTGACTCAGGGCAATGATGGTGCTGTGAGAAGAGTTAAGGTTGATTAAAAAACAAAAGACCGGGCTAAAATAACTGCCCGGTCTTTGCATTTGGTTCAATTCCTACATGTCGATAGGCCTTTTCGGTTGCCTCTCTGCCTCGAGCAGTTCGTTTCAAAAATCCTTCTTGTATTAAAAAAGGCTCATAAACCTCTTCAATGGTTTCAGCCTCTTCTCCACAAGCAGTTGCGATAGTGGAAAGTCCTACGGGCCCACCTTTGAATTTTTCAATAATCGTCATTAAAATTCGATTATCCATTTCATCTAATCCATTTTGGTCAACATCAAGAGCTGATAAAGCAAATTTAGCTATCTCAGAATCAATAATTCCTTCCCCTTTTACTTGAGCAAAATCGCGTGTTCTTCTTAACAAGTTATTGGCAATTCGAGGAGTGCCTCTACTCCTTCTGGCTATCTCGTAGGCTCCGGATTCTTCAATTGGCATTTTTAAAATGGAAGCCGATCGTTTGACAATCGTTGAAAGTAATTTTGAATCATAGTATTCAAGACGAGCATTGATTCCAAAGCGAGCGCGTAGAGGCGAAGTCAATAATCCAGCACGAGTAGTAGCTCCAATTAAGGTAAACGGATTTAAGCCTATTTGAATACTTCTTGCATTCGGACCGGAATCCAACATGATATCGATTTTATAATCCTCCATTGCTGAATATAAATATTCTTCTACTATTGGATTGAGACGATGAATTTCATCAATAAACAAAACATCATAAGGTTGTAAATTCGTTAACAAACCGGCCAAATCTGAGGGTTTATCCAATACAGGTCCTGAGGATATCTTTAAACTTGAACCTAATTCATTGGCAATTATATGAGAAAGTGTGGTTTTTCCTAAACCTGGAGGTCCGTGTAAGAGCACGTGATCTAAGGCCTCTTCTCTTGCTCGAGCAGCATCTACAAAAATCTGTAAATTATCAATAATTTTACCCTGACCAGTAAAATCAGAAAAGGACAAGGGCCTCAGCGCTTTATCAATTTCCTTGTCTTGCGGACTCAAGGACTTTGGATCTCCACTTAAATAATCTTCTCGCATATATTTATCTCTAAACAAAGATAAAAATTTAATCATTCGAATGTATTCATTTTTTTTATCCGCTTTATTTTTTAGCTTTGAAAAATTAAACCTTTTAACGAATGAGTTCTATTTTTTGCGGCGAATTAGCCGGAACGGCAGCTATCCTTTATATTGGAAATGGAGTAGTAGCCAATATGCTACTTAAAAACACAAAGGGAAACAATACTGGACTTTTAGCCATTGCTGCTGCTTGGGCATTTGCTGTAACAATCGGCATTTTTATATCAACCTATTTTGGTAGTCCTGCAGCCCATTTGAATCCAATGGTCACCGTTGCAGAGTGCGTTAAATCTGGTGATTGGAGTAGTTTCCCAACGTTCGTAGGTGCTCAGCTTCTGGGTGCTATGCTAGGACAATTTTTAGTTTGGTTACATTATAAACCACATTTTGATATTACAGAAGATGCTGGCAACATTAAAGCAAGTTTTTGCACAGATCCTGCCATTACAAATACCCCATTCAATTTTATTTCAGAAGCCTTTGCTTCAGCATTCGCAATCATTGCATTAGGTACCTTTTCAAGTATCCAACATGGCTTGGGTCCATTTTTGGTTGGTATAATGGTATGGGCCGTAGGATTAGGCCTAGGTGGAACTACTGGATATGCCATCAACCCAGCAAGAGATTTAGGTCCTAGAATCATGCATGCCATTTTGCCAATAAAAAACAAAGGGGGAAGTGATTGGGCTTATGCATGGATTCCTGTTTTAGGACCATGCGTTGGTGCAGCTATTGGTGCCTTTATTTTAAGCTTAAAATAATTCAAAATGTATATAGGATCAATTGATCAAGGAACAACAAGTTCTCGATTCATCATTTTCGACAAAAAAGGTGATATTATTTCCATGGGCCAAAAGGAACATGAGCAAATCTATCCTCAGGCAGGTTGGGTGGAACACAATCCAGAAGAAATTTGGAAAAATACGCAAGAAGTAATTGGTTTAGCCTTAGGAAAGGCTAATTTATCTGCCAAAGACATTGCGGCAGTTGGAATTACAAATCAAAGAGAAACAACCATTGCTTGGAATAAACATACAGGAAAACCTTATTACAATGCAATTGTTTGGCAGGATACTCGTGTAGGTTCTGAGTTAGCAGAATTAGCCAAGGAAGGAGGAATGGATAGATTTCGTGCAAAAACTGGACTACCTTTAGCTGCCTATTTTTCTGGATTAAAACTTCGTTGGTTGTTAAACAATTGTAAGGGTCTTCGTGAGGATGCCGAAAAAGGTAATGCATTGTTTGGTACAATGGATACATTTATCGCATGGCATTTAACAGGAGGAATTGAAGGTGGATTACACATTACAGATGTGACAAATGCCTCAAGAACACAATTAATGAATTTGGAAACCTGCCAATGGGATGACGAAATTTTAGAAACATTTACAATTCCAAAGTCAATACTACCTGAAATTGTCTCCAGCTCCAAAGCATATGGGAAAGCTAGAGGTGTTTTAAATGATGTTCCATTAGCAGGTATGTTAGGAGATCAGCAGGCTGCATTGGTAGGGCAAACATGTTTTGATGCAGGACAAGGTAAAAATACATATGGTACCGGATGTTTCCTTTTAATGAACACTGGAACCAAAGCAATTCCTTCCAAGTTTGGATTATTAACTACAGTTGCCTATCAGTTGGGTGATGGACCCGTTCATTATGCCTTGGAAGGATCAGTTGCCATAACAGGTGCATTAGTTCAGTGGTTAAGAGATAATTTAGGCATCATACAGTCCAGTCCAGATATTGAAAAATTAGCCAATCAAGTAGAGGACAACGGAGGATGTTATTTTGTTCCGGCATTTTCTGGTTTGTACGCCCCTTATTGGAAATCAGATGCAAGAGGAGTATTAGTAGGTTTAACGCGTTACGTAAATAAATCACATATAGCTAGAGCAGCCTTAGAAGCAACTGCATTTCAAACTTGGGAAGTTTTAGAGGCAATGGAAAAAGATGCTGGAATCCCTATCACCTCCTTGCGCGTAGATGGTGGAATGGTAGTCAATCAGCTATTAATGCAATTTCAATCAGATATCATTGGCCAAGAAGTGATCAGTCCTAAAATTATAGAAACGACTGCATTAGGCGCGGCATATGCAGCTGGTTTGGCAGTTGGCTATTGGGAAAACCTAGAGGATTTGCGGAAAAATTGGGCAATTTCAAACACTTGGAAACCAAATATGACAAAAGAAACGCGTCAAAAAATGCAATCTCAATGGAAAAAGGCAGTTACAAAAAGTTTTGATTGGGAGACCGATTAAAAGTATTTTATCAAACTACTTTTAAAAAATGGATATAAATTGCAGGGGGAAAGGGGCACAATTGTCCCCTAAAAAAAATATTTTAATTTATCCTATGTAAAAATTGATAAATTGAAAATAAAAAAAGGCTGAGATGCTCAGCCTTTTTTTTATGCCAATGAAACTGATTTCCGTTTTGATTTAGGTTCAATTTCAATTGTTGGAATTTCCTTGACCTCCTTCTGTTGATATCCTAAAATTTCAAGCATCGAATCACAAGTTTGTTCATTAGAAAATAATTTGGTAGTAATTGTACCATCTTCTAATCGATCTATTATCACATGCTTAGGTGCTGGAATCAAACAATGTTGGATACCACCATAACCACCTAAAGATTCTTGATAAGCACCAGTATGAAAAAATCCAACATATTGCCTTTCTTTATCTTCTTCAAAAATTGGTAAATATAAATCGGCACTGTGAGCCTCTGTGTTATAAAAATCCATCGAATCACAGGTCAATCCACCTAAATTTACTTTTTGATAAGGTGAACTCCAATTATTGACTGGTAACATTATATATTTTTGGTTCATTCCCCAAGAATCTGGCAATTGAGTAATAAATGAACCATCAATCATATACCAAAGCTCTTTATCGTTTTGTAATTTTTGATCTATAATTTCATATAAAACTGCACCACTTTCTCCAACAGAATAAGAACCAAATTCTGTAAAAATATTAGGAACAGGTACATTATTTTTACTACAAATCCATGCAATTGATTCTACAATTTCATCTACCATCGCTTGGTAGTCGTAGTTAAACTGCAAGGATGTTTGTATAGGTAATCCACCACCTAAATCAATAGAATCCAATTCCGGACAAATCTTTTTCAATTCACAATATTTATAAACGAATCGAGAAAGTTCAGACCAATAGTATGCGGAATCCTTGATTCCAGTGTTGATGAAAAAATGTAACATTTTTAAATTAAACCTTTTATTGGGTTTAATTTTTTCCAAATACAAAGAAGAAACATCCGAGTAACGTACACCAAGTCGCGAGGTATAAAAGGAAAAATCAGGTTCTTCATCCGTTGCTATTCGAATAGCAATATTTGCTTTATCAGCTGTAATTGCCTTTTCATAATATTCAATCTCCTTTAAATTATCTAATACCGGGATACAATTGAATCCTTCATTGATCATTTCAGAAATATACTGTAAATACAAGGGCTGTTTATAACCATTGCAAAGAATATAAGTAGATTTTGCAATTTTCCCCTTCTCGTACAAAGAGCGAATAATTGGAATATCAAAGGCACTGCTTGTCTCTAAATGGACATTATGCTTGATGATTTCTTCAATGATGAATGAAAAATGAGATGATTTCGTACAATAGCAATAAGTATAATTACCCTTGTAATTATATTTTTTAATTGCATTTCGAAATAATAATTTCGCATTTTCAATATGTTCTCCAATTTTCGGCAAATAGGTAATCTTTAATGGAGTACCATATTGCTTAATAATTTCCATCAGAGGCACATTGTTGAACAATAGCTCATTATCCTCGTTGATGTTGAATTCTCTTGTTGGGAATTCAATGGTTTGATCAATTAGATCTACGTAATTTTTCATTAGGCAAAACCATTTTTTTTAAAAGTCGAAAAACGACATTAGAAAAAGTGTGCAAAACTGCAATAAAAGTATGTACTTTGCAAACAATTGTACCTAGAACTTATGTTAAAAATTCATTTTATAGCGATTGGTGGTGCTGCAATGCATAATTTAGCTTTGGCTTTACAAAAAATGGGCCATCAAATTTCAGGCTCTGATGATGAAATTTACGAACCTTCCAAATCATTATTGCAAAAAAATGGATTGCTTCCAGCCTCTGAAGGATGGCATCCTGAAAAAATTACAGCAGATTTGGATGTTATAATCTTAGGTATGCACGCCCGTGCTGATAACCCAGAATTAAAGAGAGCCCAAGAATTAGGATTAAATATTCAGTCCTACCCTTCATTCTTATATGAGTTTAGCAAAAACAAACAACGAATTGTCATAGCCGGTAGTCATGGAAAAACAAGTATAACCTCCATGGTTTTACATGTTTTAAAAAAACTCAATAAAAAATTCGACTTTTTAGTTGGTGCTAGAATTGAAGGATTTGATCTTATGGCACAATTATCGGATGCCCCAATTATTATCATTGAGGGTGACGAATATTTGGCCTCACCAATTGACCGACGGGCAAAATTCTTACTTTATCAACCACATATTGCTTTGATTTCAGGCATAGCATGGGATCATATCAATGTTTATCCAACTTTTGAATCCTATTCGAACAGTTTTAAAGAATTAATTGAATGCTTGCCGAAAGCTGGAACATTGATTTTTGATGAAACGGATTCTTTGGTCAAGCAATTGGCACTATTGGCTGCTGAAGATGTAAATAAAATTCCTTATCAAAGTCATGAAGCAAGTATTCAAAATGGAAAAACCATTTTGAATGGTTTAGATGGTAAAAATTATATACTCTCCATTTTTGGTTCCCATAATTTGAAAAATTTAAATGGAGCACGATTAATTTGCGAACAAATTGGAATTGAGGCGAATGAATTTTATGCTGCTATTCAAGATTTTAAAGGCGCCGCCAAACGATTGGAGGTCGTTCTCGACAAAGGCAGTTCCATTATTTTTAAAGACTTTGCTCATGCCCCTTCTAAAGTAAAGGCAACTACTGAAGCGGTAAAAAAACAATTTCCAGATAGAAAATTAATCGCATGTCTGGAATTACACACCTATTCGAGTTTAAATCCAGCTTTTTTACCACAATATGAATATACTTTGAATTTGGCTGATGAGGTTATCATTTTTTTAAGTGAACATGCTCGTGCCATTAAAAAAATGGATAAAATTGAAGATGAAGTGGTACAAAGTTATTTCAAACACTCGAATTTAATAATATTGAGAACCAAGGAAGAATTGGAATCAATTTTACAATCTAAAAATTGGAATAATTGCAATTTATTAATGATGTCTTCCGGAACCTTTGATGGAATTGATATGTCTGGTATATGATTTATAGGTTATGAGTTGTAATTTTAATTTAATTCATAACCCATAATTCATCTAACTATTAAGTATCGCGTCTAATTCAGTTTTAAACCCAGTAAGTAACATTTCTTTAATCGAGATTTTACGTTTTTGAGTATTGATTTTACTTTGGATTGGTTTATCTGCTATCGTACCATCTGCTTCTACATCCGAAATAAAAACATCCAATTCGCTTCGTTCTTTTTTACTCATGTAATCCATTTGATTGATCATGATTTTCAATTGCTCTAAACGAGGTTTTTCATTTAGGTTTGCATGGCGGTAGGAAATTACACGCAATAAATAATTCATTTCAAATATTTTATCACAGATATTCCTGAAACGTTCAGATAAGTTTCGATCTACCATTTTTACTTTTGCAGAAAGATCTTTCCACTTCATCAAATGAGCTTTAGCTAATTCGGCAGTTTTCTGCATATTCGCCTGGTCTTTGAATTTTGTTTCTAATTCAAATGTCATTTGTTGCATTTCCTCAACTCTAGGATCAATTTTAGGTTTAACAATAATACCTTTGGAGCGGTTATAGGCATCAAAAAACATATCATTGGCTTTTTTAAATGCCTTCCATAATTGAGATTGCTTTTTGGGAGGTAATCCGATTACTGTTTTCCAATCCTTTTGAATTTCTTTCACACGTTCGACTGCAGCATCAAAATCTCCTGATTTTCTTAATTGATGTACTAAATCAACATAAGATTGTAATTGATTTATTTTTTCATCAATCTGTCGATTTTTCTCTTCGAAATAGGCTCTTCTTCTTAAAAAGAAGCCATCAGAAATTTCTTGAAAATCTTGGTTAATTTGCTCTTGCAAATCCTTATCTACAGGACCGGTTTTTAACCATTTCGATTTTACCTCTAAGAATCGATCAGTGGCTTCAACAACGTCTTCCTCTGAGGCAATCGCTTTAGCATCGATAATCAAGGCCCTTTTAATCTCCAAATTTTTCTCTTGATTTGCCTTGATCAATTGTTTTAGATATTCCTCCAATCGATCTAATTCTGCAAACAATGGAATAAAATCACCTAAACCATCAAATTCAGACAAATAGGCTTTCATTTGTAATACTTTGGTAAGAAATGAACCTTTGTTTTGAACATCGTCTACCTGCAATACTAAATTTTCAACTTTAGATTTAGCTAATTCAAATCGATTTACAAAGTATTGTAAAGCTTCTTCTTCAGTTGTCCTAACAAAACCAATTTCTCTTTCTGGAAAATGTAGATAAGGCTTGATAAAAACCTTTCCTTCGCGGCAAAAACCGAATAGATTGTTTGATGAGGATTCCATAATTTCATTCAATGAGCTTCCAGTAAAACTTTTACTCAATATTTTAAATTGTATTAAAAAGGGGTCGTAATTTTTTTGAGGATTCAAAAATAAAAAAATTATTTAGAATACAAAAGAATTATACATTAAATGAATCTAAATTCCGATATTTGCAGGCTACATTAATTTGAACAATGAGTAACGAAACTATTATCTTCTCTATGGAGCGGGTATCTAAAACGATACCTCCCCAAAAAACCATTATCAAGAACATTTATTTATCCTTCTTTTACGGAGCAAAAATTGGTGTACTTGGATTAAACGGATCTGGAAAGTCTACTTTATTGCGCATTATTGCAGGTATTGACAAAAATTACACGGGTGATGTAGTTTGGTCACCAGGTTACACGGTGGGTTTACTAGAGCAAGAGCCTGTGTTAGATACCAATAAAACAGTTTTGGAAATCGTAGAAGAGGGAGTTGCTAATGTTAAGGCCCTTTTAAAAGAATTTGATGAAATCAATGAAGCTTTTGCGGATCCAGATGCTGATTTTGACAAATTAATGGCTCGACAAGGAGATGTTCAAGAGAAACTAGACCATTTAAATGCTTGGGAATTAGACAATAAACTCGATAAAGCAATGGACGCACTTCGTTGTCCACCAGCTGAATCCAAAATTGGTGATTTATCTGGAGGAGAAAAGCGAAGAGTGGCTTTATGCCGTCTGTTATTACAAGAACCAGATGTTTTATTGTTGGATGAGCCAACCAATCACCTAGATGCAGAATCAGTTTGGTGGTTAGAAGAATTCTTGCGTCAATATAAGGGCACTGTCATAGCCGTTACTCACGATCGCTATTTCCTAGATAATGTTGCTGGTTGGATCTTAGAATTAGATAGAGGGGAAGGAATCCCATGGAAAGGAAATTATTCATCTTGGTTAGAACAAAAACAAAATCGTTTAGCTCAAGAAGAAAAAACAGAGTCGAGGCGTCAAAAAACCCTTCAAAGAGAATTGGAATGGGTTAAAATGGCTCCTAAAGCACGTCAGGCGAAATCAAAAGCACGTATTGGTGCTTATGAGAAATTATTATCGGAAGAAAATAAACAAAAGGAAGATAAATTGGAATTATTTATTCCAGCTGGACCAAGATTAGGTAACAAAGTCATTGAAGTTCAAGGTGTTTCTAAAGCTTTTGGGGATAAATTATTATTTGAAAACTTAACTTTTCAATTACCTCCAGCAGGCATTGTAGGCATTATTGGTCCAAATGGTGCCGGTAAAACAACTTTATTTAAATTAATTACCGGTCAGGTTCAACCAGATTCAGGTACTTTTGAAGTAGGTGAAACCGTTCAATTAGCTTATGTTGATCAAGAACATCATCAATTAAATGCCGAAAAATCCGTTTATGAAACCATTGCAGATGGCAATGATTGGATCATGCTTGGTGGTAAGCAATCAAATGCACGTGCATACGTTAGTAAGTTTAATTTTGGTGGTTCAGACCAGGAAAAGAAAATTGGAAATTTATCCGGCGGAGAAAGAAATCGTGTACACTTAGCCATGATGTTGAAAGAGGGTGCTAATGTACTCTTGCTTGACGAACCTACCAATGACCTCGATGTCAATACTTTGAGAGCCTTAGAGGAAGGCCTTGAAAATTTTGCAGGTTGTGCTGTAATCATTTCCCACGACCGTTGGTTCTTAGATCGAATTGCTACTCACATTTTAGCTTTCGAAGGCGATTCACAGGTTGTTTGGTTTGAAGGTAATTACTCTGAATACGAAGAAGCAAAAAAGAAACGACTTGGTGATGTGAGCCCACGGAGAATAAAATTCAAAAAAATCAATTAATAAAATGATTTTGTGAATTATTTTATTAATTACTAAATTGGATAGTAATGAAATCTAGGGAAAAAATTCAGGCAGTAAAATCAGAAATGAACAAAGTTGTTGTTGGTCAGGAACGTCTGATCAATAGACTTTTAATTGGTTTATTTGCCGGAGGGCATGTCCTTTTAGAGGGGGTCCCAGGTTTGGCCAAAACTTTGACCATCAATACCTTGGCCAAAGTTTTAGATTTACATTTCCATCGAATTCAATTTACACCAGATTTATTGCCATCTGATCTGGTAGGTACGATGATTTACAATCCGCAAAAAATGGAATTCGACGTAAAAAAAGGACCTATTTTTGCACAAATCATTTTGGCAGATGAAATAAACAGAGCCCCAGCTAAAGTACAATCCGCACTTTTAGAAGCTATGGCCGAACGCCAAGTTACCATTGGAGATACTACCTACCATCTTGAAAATCCATTTTTAGTTCTGGCCACTCAAAATCCAGTGGAACAAGAAGGTACATTCCCACTTCCTGAAGCCCAAGTAGACCGTTTCATGATGAAGGTATATCTGGATTATTTAACAAAAGAACAAGAATTAGAAGTGATGAGAAGAATGGCTGATATCAATTATCAATCTGAAGCTAAAACTGTCATGACTATTCAAGATATCTATTCCATTCAAAAGGAAATTAATGAGATAACCATTTCTGAAACCCTTGAAAAATACATCATTGAACTGATTTTTGCCACAAGATATCCTGCTGATTATGGACTAACTCAAGAAGCAAATTATGTACAGTTTGGGGCTTCGCCTCGTGCAAGTATTCAAATGAACTTAGCAGCTCGTGTGATGGCGTATTTAGAAGGCAGAGACTATGTACTTCCAGAAGACATCAAAGAGGTGGCTCCAGATATTTTAAACCACCGAATCATGCTCTCTTATGAAGCTGAAGCAGAAAATATCTCTACTTTGGATATCATTCAAACCATCTTAAATTCAGTAGCAATTAATCGATAATTAAATGGCTTATCCATCCATCTATCTTGCCTCTACCACAGAAGAAATTGCCAATCGAATCAACAAACTTAAAAACGATTCTATTCCACTTTGGGGTAAAATGAATGCTGCTCAAATGCTTTCACATTGTTGCGTGCCCTACCAACAAATTTTAGGCGAAGATACCAACAGACCGAATATTGTTATAAGAGGAATAATGCAGTTGTTTTTCAAAAAAAGTATGACCAACGAAATCCCTTACCAAAAAAGTTTACCCACTGGAGCTAACTTCATTCGAAATTCAGAATATGATTTTGAATTAGAAAAATCAAAGTTAATTGCTTATGTGAGTCAAATTCAGGCAATAGGACCTACTGAATTGGCCAAAATACCTTCTGCTCTATTGGGAAAACTAACTGCCCATGAATGGAACAATTTGCTCTACAAACATATAGACCATCACCTGACGCAATTTGGTGTTTAATTCATTTCAATTGCTGGCTTTTTAAATCCAAAGTTCTGTTGAAAAATGGAAGGAGTTTTACCAGTTTGGATAAAACGTACTTGGTTTAACTCAATACTGGAACCATATTGCAAATGATAGGCTTGGTCTGCACTCAGTTGTGCATTTTTAATCTGAATATTTTTAATAGGCATTTCAGGTAATCCTCGAACCATTAAACCTGTTTTGGCATCTTGGGCTTGAATATTTTCAAAATAAATATCCCTAAATTGAGGTGTTCCTTCATTCACTACTTCTGATTTTATTTGTGGAACTTCACTACCATTTCCATAAGTAGACACTGGGTCTTTACCCTGATAATACATGTCTAATATGATTGCTTCCCCTGCAATATTATTCATAGCAATATCTTTCACATAAATTTTTTCAACAATTCCTCCCCTTCCACGCGCCGTCTTAAACCGAAGTCCAACATCTGTCCCTAAAAACTGACAATTTTGAGCAAAAACATCGTGAACTCCGCCCGACATTTCTGACCCTACGACAATTCCACCGTGTCCATGGAATACTTGAGAGTTTCTAATGATGACATAAGCGGTTGGTTTTCCTCTTTTTCTACCTTGTTCATCCTTGCCCGACTTGAGGCAGATTCCATCATCACCAACATCAATTTTACATCCTTCAATTATTACATATTCACAAGATTCTATATCTAATCCATCCGAATTTTGAGCATTCCATGGATTTTTAACCAATAAGTCCTTCAATGTAACATGGGTACACATTAAAGGGTGAACCGTCCATGCCGGACTATTTTGAATAGTAAATTCTTCTAACAATACCTCATCACATTCAATTAATGAGAGAAGGTTTGGTCTAAGAAACTCTTTAATTAGTTCTCCACTTTCTAAGGTATAACCCGCATCTGTTCTTCCTGCATTTGGATCTGCCGCACCTTTAAGGGCGGCAGCTGTTGGATACCAAGTATCTTTTTTATCGTTCAAAAAACCCTTTTGAATCAATTTTTCCCATTCCCCAGATGTTAACTTTTGCTTTTTAACTGGTCGCCATGCCTGCCCTCCTCCATCTATAATCCCATTGCCAGTAATGGCAATTTTTTGAAGATTTCTACCAGAAATAGGTGACTTAACTCGAATTGCCTCTACTCCTTCCCAAAATGTTTTTACTAAAGGAAAATCACTTGATTTTTGAGAAAATTGTAAAATAGCACCGGTTGACAAATGTAAATTGACATATGATTTAAGTTCGATTGGACCTGTATTCCAATAACCCGCTGGTATCAAAACAGTACCACCTCCTTGCTTAGAACATTCATTGATTGCTTGCTGAATGGCTGACGCATTGTTGAACTTCAAATCCTGATTGGCACCAAATTGGGTTATATTAAATGTATCTAATTTAAAAACGGGTTTAGAAACTACTGGTAGTTCAAATTGATATTTATTGGCAAAATCCGATTTTTTCAAAAAACTTTTTAAATGTTCATTGGATTCGGCAATTGACGAAGCAACCATATTTGCCATTAAAGACGCCCCATAATTGGTAAAATGAGTATCATCTTGAACCCCTTTTTTATATTTTTTAAAGGCAGTATTAATTGGAAGGTGCAGAAATATTTTTTCAGAGGCAACAGGACCAAGTCTTTCAATTAAAGCCCTCGACTTCGCCTCCATATCAATAAACATAACTTTCTCCTTCAAGGCAACTTCTTTGGCAACTTTTGGATAATCACCGTGTTGATCAACAAATCGACCGGTGGAATCAAATTTTCTTCTTTGAATGGAAGATAATATGACAGGAATGCCCCCTTTCGATTTTGTTTCTACTATGTAGCGAGTTAAATTTTTTCGATAATCAGTTTGGGCAGCTGCATATCGACTGGTATCAGTGGTTTTTGCATCATTATGTCCAAACTGAATGAATACATAATCTCCTGGATTTATTTGATCAAAAACCTTTGCCCATCTACCCTCTGTTCGAAAACTCTTTGTGCTCCTTCCATTATAGGCATGATTTTGAACTTCAACTGCTTCGTTGAATAATTTAGCAAATGGAATCCCCCATCCCGTTTCAGGAAAATCAGCTGGCAATTTATTAGCCATTGTAGAATCTCCAATCAAGAATACATGTATGGGATCGTTTGCTTTAAATGCAAGGAAGGAAATACTAAAAATAAACAAAAAAGCTAATTTAATTCTCATGCGAATATGTTTCTAAAAAAAGAAAATAGGGAAGAAAAATTACTCAAAATTTAAGGGAAAAGCCTCCTAAAAATTATTTTTTTCGAATTATCAAACTCGGGTTTACCATGTATCGCCCAGATTTACTTCCGTAAACAGCCAAACCTGTAGAATAGGCCTCTGGAACTTCCATTTTTATTTTCATTTTTCCCGTATAAACGGCTTCTTGAATAGATAATTTCGGCAAATTCAACTGAACCCAATAACCGTATGTTCCGGCTTCATCCAACTGATGATTTCTTGGTTGATAATGCCAACTTAAAACACCTAAATGATCAGCAGGATCATCCGGTAAATCTACAGATCCCGCCAATCGATTATTGGCATAAACCTGAACAATTCCAGGATTTTTAACAGAATCGGTCTGAGGATATGCATTGGGATTCTTGCTTGGATCAGATGTTCCTTTCCCTAACATGTAATCACCATCCATTACACCAGAATCGATACGATCTTTTCCAAGTAACGGTTTAGTAGATGCCTCCACAAAAAAACTAACCTGTGAAACAGAATCTTCAGATAAGCCTTTTGGCCATTCAAATTCATATTCAAAAAATCCAAAACCTGCACCATTTATCTTATGGCCAACCACTGCACGCCATTCTTTTTTATTCCAATTCGAATTAGCAACTTTTTCATTAGATATTTCTACCAATATTTGTTTCGAATTATCCGGCTGTATATTTCCATTTTCTACCAACACATGAACGAAATTCTGATGCAAAACAGCTCCATTGGAATCCTCCAAAATAATTCTCAAGGTGTTGATCGAACGATCTTTAGGCAAAATGACTTCCAAGGAGTCTAACGTTTTAATACTCCAAGGAGACCAATCAATGACCTCAGTTTTTTCCCACCATTTTTTAGATTCCCCCCAAGCAGTTTGTCCAGTAAAAATTAATTTTAAATGTAATTCATCCACTTGATTAGATCGGTCAGTCAATGCAGAAAGTGTCAAAGGTATTTTAATTTTATCTCCTGCATTTCCAGCAAATGTTATTTCCTGACCCGTTGAAAGATAAAAGTCTGAATGCAAATCTTTCAATGACATTCCATTAGCAATTTCTCCAAGTCCGGTATATTTTTCTGATCTGTCGAAACGATAATATCCATTCCATTCATTGATCACATCGTGGTGTTCTGTATATAACCAGCCTGCAACTTTAATATTATTTCGGAAGGCATTCATTGCCTTGTGGTAGTCGAAAGTATAGTCTACATCACCAGTACTTCCTTTATAACCCCAAACATTCCCAAATTCCGAATTAATCATGGGTTGCTTTGCTTGTTTGTATCCCTTTTCGAAATTCCAAGTGCTTCCATTATACGTACTGTCCGATTGTTTCTTAAGAAAAGCATCCCATTCGTATCCAGGTAAATAGGAATGCCATGAATGCAAATCCGTTTCCGTATGACCAAAACCACAACAAATGGAATTGTCTTCAACAATTCTAGAGCTATCTAGAGACTTTGTCAAGTGATACATATCTACCACCCATTTTTGAGTTTCTGGTAAATAAACAGATCTCTTTTTACCATTTTGCTCAACCTTAGTGGTCAATCCCCATGTTTCATTAAAGACAATCCAAGAAAAGATACTCGGATGATTAAAGTCCCTTTTAATCATTTCCCTCAACGTGAATTCAGCTTCCTTTTTCATCTTCTCATCGGGTTCACCCCAAGAATTTGGAAGGTCAGACATCACCAACAAACCAAGTTTGTCTGCCCAGTATAACTTACGCGGAATTTCTGCTTTGATATGGGTTCTAATTCCATTTAAACCAATTTTTTTAGAACGAATGATTTCATCATAAATAAATTTATCTGATGGAAAAGTATAATAACCTTCTGGGTGATAACTTTGATCCAAGGCCAATTTTAAATAAATTGGCTTGTTATTAAGATATACATATGCAATTTCAGAATTTGGCAGAAAATCGGCTGAAATTTTTCGCATTCCAAAATATCCTGTAAACTTATCTGCAATATCACCATCTCCAAAATCTACTTGAAAATCATACAAATAAGGATCTTCTAAGGTCCATAAATGAGGTTTTGGTATTGGGATTGTAAAATCTATCTCTTTAGTTCCTTTAGGCACTTCCTTGTGAAAGGTAATACCCTCTTTTGTTTTAATATGCGTTTTTAAGGTTAATGCATGGTTAGTTTCAGTTGGAAAAATAGCTTTTACATGAATAGATTCTTGATCAATATCTGGCCGAATTTCTAATGCATCTACATATTCTTGCCCTCTGGATTCGAGGTAAACTGTTTGCCAAATACCTCTGGCATTACCATATCCTTGTTTTCCAAATAAGGTAAAATCACGTCTTTTATCATCTACTCTAATTACAATGGATTGCTCTGAATCATATTTTATATAGGGGGTTAAGTCAAAAGAAAATGGGGTATAACCACCTTGATGAGTTCCAATTAGTTTGCCCTCAAAATAGACCTTTGTTTCCCAATCACTTGCGCCAATCACGATAAAAGTACGTTTCTGAGACCATGAAATGGGCACTTTAATCTTCTTGTGGTACCATCCAATATCTGCTAAATCTTTTTGCCCAGATAATGGAGATGCCCAAGAGAAAGGTACCTGAATAGTTCCAAAAATTTGATTAACATCTTCAAACCACTTCTGTTTTTGTCCAACATTCAAGGAGTCAAAAGCAAAATCCCACGTACCATTTAAATTTTGCCAATTAGCCCGAAGAAAATCAGGTCTCGGGTGCTCAGGAAGAGGAATATTCCTCTGGCCAAGGACAATATTTGAAATTAAAAGGGAAAGAATTACGAGTGATTTAAAACGCATTATAATTTTAAAAAGAAAAAATCTAACAAAAATCGGCAAAAAATCTGAATATTTTTAATTAAATCCTAATTTTGTTTCATGTTAAAATTTGAAGAAATAAAGAAAAAAATCCCAATACAAATTACAGTTTTGGGAGGTGGAAGTTGGGCAACGGCATTGGTTAAAATATTATGTGAAAATAATGTTAAAATAAAATGGTGGATTCGCAGAAAATCAGATGTTGATTTTATTCGGAAATATAACCATAATCCAAGCTATTTAACAGATGTAGTGATAAACCCACGAAAGGTAAAAACTTATCACAAAATGTCTGATGCACTCAATGGAACAGAAATTATCATTTTAGCCATTCCTGCAGCCTTTATTCCTTCTACTTTAAAGGATTTAAATAAAAAACATTTTGAAGGTAAAAAAATTGTTTCTGCCATTAAAGGAATGATACCAGATGAGAATTTATTAGTTACTGATTGGATTGAAAAAGCCTTTAATCTGCCAATTGGAAATTCTTGTGTCATTGCCGGCCCTTGTCATGCCGAAGAAATTGCCCTTGAAAAACAATCCTATTTAACAATTGCCTCTCCCAATTTAGATACCGCACAATCTTTTGCAAGTCTTTTAAATAGTAGATTTATGCAAGCTCATGCAATTGGCGATCTTTATGGGGTAGAATATTGTGCAGTCATTAAAAATATCATAGCCATTGCTTGTGGTATCACGAGGGGATTAGGATTTGGCGATAATTTTCAAGCAGTTTTGGTCAGTAATGCCATGCAAGAAATTAAAGAATTCTTAGACAAAGTATATCCTGCTCTAAATAGAGATTTAAATAGTTCAGGATATTTAGGAGACTTGTTGGTAACTGCTTACTCTCAATTTTCAAGAAATAGAACTTTTGGTAATATGCTTGGAAGAGGATATTCAGTAAAATCTGCTCAAATTGAAATGAACATGATTGCAGAAGGTTACTATGCCGTTAAAAGTATCTATCTCATCTCCAAAGAACACGGCTTAAATCTTCCAATTATTGATTCCGTTTATCGAATCGTTTACGAAAAAGCATCCCCTAAAGAAGAAATGGGAAAACTAAAAGGGTTTTTGAAGTAAGTTGAGAGTTGAAAGTTGAGAGATAAGAAATTGAACTTTTTGTATTTTCCAGTATTAACTATTTAACTCCTTAATAATCTTCTCTGCTGTTTTTGCCAACTCATCTTGACTTGGTTTCAGCTTTTGATTAGAAAAATTCATATCAGCCATTCGGTTCATCGGAACTAAATGCACATGTGCATGAGGAACTTCTAAACCAATAACAGTTATTCCTAATCGCTTGCAAGGAATTGCTTTTTTGATAGCTGGAGCAATTTTTTGAGCAAATTTCATTAAATCACCAAGTAAATTGGGATCTAAATCAAAGATATAATCCACTTCTTGTTTTGGAATCACCAGTGTGTGTCCTTCAACCAAGGGCATTACGTCCAAAAAGGCTAAAAATCGATCATCTTCAGCAATTTTATGACATGGTATTTCTCCATTCACTATTTTGGTAAAAATTGAACTCATATCAGTCGATTCGTTTTAAATTACATTTAGTTGTTGGTCGTATAATTAAAGGCACTTTTTCCACCTTTACTGCATCACTATCCAAACCAAAATATTTATCCTCCGAGTTAGTAAAATGTTTCAAAAAGAAATAAGCCTTCATCACCAAACGATCAAGCAAAGGCATTTCATTGTCATAGGAAAGGAATTTTTCTAAAACTACAAATCTAAAATCTCCGATTACATTTTGTTCATTCAAGGAACGATATTGTGAAGTAATATCTACTTCACCTTTGGCTACCATATCCTCTACCACTTTTCTAAAATATAAATTGATACGTTGTTCAACTCTAAATCCAAGTTTAAAATTAATTTTAATGATATCATCCGGTTCAATCACAGTCACTTTATAATCCATCGTATACGGATCATCCATCGTATCCACATGAACAAACCAATATATATCGGCACGCTTTGGACGTCTTTGAAATATGGAATAAATTATTTTAGATTCAATGTCTCCCATTTTACCCGCGTTCGACATGAATACCAAATGCGAAGCATATTTAGGGATTGTTTCATCGCTACTCAATTTTTTCAAAGGCTCAATATAATCTGCTAATTTCTCATACTCGGTTAATACTTTTTTGATTCTAGTAGCCCGGAACCAAACATACATCACAAAAATGATTAAACCTGCAATAAATAATGATACATAACCTCCATGCCAAAATTTCTGAAGATTTGCTACTAAAAAAGACCCTTCAAGTGCTACATAAACAAAAAGGAAAATTAAAATAAACCAATGATCAATTTTCTTTAAATGTAAATAGTAGGCCATTAAGGTCGTTGTCATCAACATGGTCAAGGTAATGGCTAATCCATAAGCCGCTTCCATATTGGTTGATTCCTTAAAATACATTACCACTGCCATGCAACCTAACCATAAAAAGATATTGACAGAGGGAACATACAATTGACCCTTCTGATCAGAAGGATAAACCAATCGAACTCTTGGCCAAAAATTCAAACGAATTGCTTCGGAAATTAAAGTGAAGGAACCTGAAATCAATGCCTGCGAAGCTATGATTGCAGCGGCAGTGGCAATCATAATTCCGGAAAACAAAAATTCTCTTGGAATTATTTCAAAGATCGGCTTTCTTCCTGCTAATAACATTCCTTCATGTGAAATCAACCAAGCTCCTTGTCCAAAATATTGTAATAACAACATAGCTTTTACAAAAATCCAGGAAATACGAATATTTTCACGGCCACAATGTCCTAAATCTGAGTAAAGCGCTTCAGCACCAGTGGTACATAAGAAAACTGCTCCCAAGGTCCAAAAACCTGCACTGCCTGCTTGAGTACTCGTTAATAAGTCGTAGGCATAATAAGGTGAGATTGCCCTTAAAATTGACCAATCGTTTTCAATCCAAAGCAAGCCGGTTAATCCAAGCATACCAAACCAAATGGTCATCACTGGTCCAAAGAAACGACCAACAATTTTGGTACCAAATATCTGAATAATGAATAAAATTGTTAGAATTACCATTACAATGGGAACGGTATCAGTCACCATAGGGGATCCATCTTTCATTTTCAGCATTCGCAGCCCCTCAATAGCAGAGGCGACTGAAATGGGGGGAGTAATGATTCCATCAGCTAAAAGAGTAGCTCCGCCAATAATTGCAGGCAAGGTCAACCATTTTGCATGCCTTCGAACCAAGGCAAACAAAGCAAATATACCTCCTTCACCCCTGTTGTCTGCTCGTAAAATTAAAATAACATATTTTAAAGTCGTTTGTAAGGTCAATGTCCAGAAAATACAAGACAAACCTCCTAAAACGGTTTGAGAGTTTATAGGTGCATCTCCAATAATAGCCTGCATTACATACAAAGGAGAGGTACCAATATCGCCATAGATAATTCCAAGGGCTACAAGAACTCCCGCGGCAGTGGCGTGGTTTTTATGTTTATGATCCATTATAAATAAGGAAGTAAAAGTCTATTCGATATGAGTAAATTTAATAAATGCAAAGAAACAAAAGAATTGTACTATTTTTAAGTGATTTCTTGAACAATTCCAAGAAACGGATGCAAATATAAATTCTTATTTGATATTACAATTCATTTTTAATCAAAAACTTATAGAATAAAAAGTAATTTATCAACGTTCAAAATAATACCCGAAAATGATATTCATTTCATCTTGTGATGTGAAGCCAAATTTAATATCTTTAGAAGTGTTATTATCGTAGGTAACGACTGAAGATAAACCAACATTTGCTTCTAGTTCAATGGGTTGTGCAAAATTTATCACCTTAGGGTGTTGCCAATCAGTTGATTCATAAATAACCTCACCATCACGCTTTCCTCCCCTGATTTTTATTTGAAACAATTTACCCAATTCATGAAAATGAGATGTTAGTGAAACAACTGAAACAGCCTTATCTTTTGCGAAATTGAAATTTGATGTAATTGTTGTTTTTTTACCAGCTGGCAGCAAGAATGATGTATTATTAAAATCAATCATTTTAACCACATTCTTCACTTGATCTGGCTTTACTGTGTATAAATTCACATAATTTTCCCCATACAAAGGTTCAGCTGTTCGATTAAAATAATGCGGATTGACATCAATTGAAGAATTAGCAGGTAACATCAAGGCTGTACCTTCTGGAAAAATATAATCCGAATTTGGATCCGTTCCTCCACCCAAAAAAATATGATTAGCTAAGGTTAGATAAGTTAACAAATTAAAGGAACCATCAGAATTTCGGAGGTCACGAACATCATTCAAATTGGGCAATAGCGATTTATCCTTAAAATCATATAATACCAAATGATGACTATTACTTCTAGATTTAAGTTTAATTCGATTGATATAAATGGCCTCGGCATTATTTAAAGGTCTTCGAACAAAAATTTCACGTTCGAAATTAGGAGCCACCGTAAATTTTTCAATTTTTAGTTGGATACCTGATTTACCTTCCTTTTCAGGACTGTCCAAGGGAATAAATGCGGATGTAGGGTCATAATGGGGCGTTGTGTCATCTAATAATTTAGCATCCACCACGGAGCCTTTTTCTGGAGCACCTGCATCAATCCATTTTTTCACAAAATCCAATTGCCCAACACTTAAAGGTTTTCCACCAAGTGGCATAGGGCTACCATAATTGATTGATGAATGATGACTCACATCCCAATTTAACTTATGAAATAGCAAACTTCCATCAGATACAAATTTGGTAACACGTTTTAGTTTGTTTGAAATTGCTGTTGCATTTTTAGGAGCCATTTCCACCAAATTCTTATACGATACAGATGCTGAACTTAGCAAAAGCTCGTGTTGCGAAAAATTGGCATCAGTATTATTGAGATGACAACCAGATGTTGCACAAGTAGGTGTAAAAATCTTTTCTTGAATCAAATCAAAACTACCTAAAACCTGATTATTGGGAATTGGAGTAGGTGCGACGGGTTCTACAGATGACTTAGAACAAGCGCATAACAAGCCGAAAACAAGCAGAATGGAAATTAATAAAGTGCCTTTCATTTCAATCGATAAACATCTTGATTTTCATTAGGTTCAATTCGTAAGACATTGCATAATACTAAAAGTACTAATTTCCTAGAAGCTAGCCAAAGAGGTAATTTTGCCAAGGTCGAAAAATCAGAAAGTGTTATTTTTTCTTTTTCATGTAAAAATTGAATCAACCACTTTTCAGCTTCACCATAGGTAAATTGTATACCTTCCTCATCTGACCGGCGTAGTATTTGTTTCATTTCTTTACTGGCCTGAATACTTTTATCTGCCAATCGAACAAAACATTTTGCATGAGCCTCACCATCTAGTTGAACATAGTGAGGTTTATCAACGCTCGGATAAATGACATAGACCAGAACTGCCCTTTGATCATCTATTGGAACCTTATAGGATACATGTGAAAATGCAGGAAAAGTATATTTTTCAATGGCACGGTCTAAATCAAATTGGTCCTCGTCTGGAAACCGTAGTCCGGCTACCTCCCCTAAATCTCCAACACCTAGCAACAATATCCCTCCATCTGAATTAGCAAAGGCAACCATTTCCCGAATAATTTTTTCCGGAAATTTCACTTTCATCTTAAACTCCAACTGCTGCCCCTCTCCCTTTTTAACTAATTGCTTAATATCCTTTAAACTTAGAAAATCAGGATGCCCATGTTCCTCATCATTGTCCTTCCAAATGGTTTCCAATCCCGATTGCATACAAATACCAATTAATGCTTTTAAGTTACAAATTTTTTTAAATCCTTGAATGAAAAAACAAAAAATTAATCATTAAGTATAGTAATTCAATAGACAATGTGTATTTTTGTAAAAAATGAATGATAATGAATTTGCAACAATTAGAAAATGATCTCAAAAATCTTCCTTTAGAGTCTAGATTGGCTTATATTGGGAATTTATATGAGTCAAGCAAAATTGCATTTTCCTCCTCTTTTGGTCAAGAAGATCAAGCGATTACCTATGCCATTGCTAGTACAAATTTAGGATTCAGAATTTTTACGCTGGATACGGGTCGGCAATTCCAAGAATCGTACGAATTGATGGATCTAACTACCAAAAAATATAAAATTAATTTAGAAACTTTTTTTCCAAACACGGAAAAGGTGGAGCAATTAGTAAAGCATAAAGGATTTAATTCTTTTTACAACTCTGTGGAGAACCGAAAGGAATGTTGTTTCATTCGCAAAATTGAACCCTTAAATAGGGCCCTTGAAGGCACCAAAGTATGGATTACAGGCCTTCGAGCTGAACAATCCGAAAATCGAGCTAATATGCCTATGTTTGAATGGGACGAAAATCGGAATATATTGAAATTCAATCCAATCATTGATTGGACATTTCAACAATTAGAAAACTATCTAAATTTAAATTCAATTCCACAAAACACCTTGCATAAAAAAGGATTTGTTTCTATTGGTTGTGCTCCTTGTACAAGAGCCATTTCAGAGGGCGAACACCCACGTGCCGGAAGATGGTGGTGGGAGCAATCTCAAAAAGAGTGTGGCTTGCATAAGAGTTGAAAGTGGAGAGTGGGAAGTGGAGAGTGGAAAGTTTTGATGAATGAGGAGTAGCGGATTTAATCCGTATAACAAAATATTAAAAGAAAATTAACCCGCAGAAAGTAACAAAGAGATTTTTAAAAATGTCAGAAATTAGTGAAAAAATAGGTCAATTTCCACGTCGATTAGAAGATGAGTCTATCTACATCATGCGAGAAGTGGCTGCACAGTTTGAAAAACCGGCACTTTTGTTCTCGGGAGGAAAAGATTCCATTACCCTTGTTCGCTTGGCCCAAAAAGCGTTTTACCCAGGCAAAATACCATTTCCGTTGGTACACATCGATACTGGACATAACTTCCCAGAAACCATCGAATTCAGAGACTGGTTGGCTAAAGAAACAGGTGCCGATTTAATTGTTCGATATGTACAAGATTCGATCAATCAAGGAAAAGTAAAAGAAGAGACAGGAAAATACGCTTCTAGGAATGTACTTCAAACAGTAACTTTATTAGACACAATCGAAGAATTCAAATTTGATGCCTGTATAGGTGGAGCAAGAAGAGACGAAGAAAAAGCAAGAGCGAAAGAAAGAATTTTTTCTGTAAGAGATGACTTTGGACAATGGGATGCTAAGCGTCAACGTCCAGAATTATTTGATATGCTTAATGGCCGGATTGCCATGGGTGAAAATGTTCGTGTTTTCCCGATTTCAAATTGGACTGAATTAGATGTATGGAATTACATTAAAGAAGAAAAAATTGAAATCCCAAGTATTTATTTTGCTCATCAAAGACAAGTTATTGAAAGAGATGGTATGCTTTGGGCCGACTCAGCATATCTCAATAAAGAAGCCGACGAAATTCCATTTGAAACTACAGTTCGTTTCAGAACGGTGGGCGATATGACTTGCACTGCAGCCGTTGCCTCCGAAGCCGCAGATTTGGATACCATAATTGAAGAAATTTTAGCTGCTGAAATCTCCGAAAGAGGAGCAAGAATAGATGACAAGCGTTCTGAAGCTGCTATGGAAAAAAGAAAACAACAAGGTTATTTTTAAGAAAATACGAAGAAATGGATATTTTAAGAATTGCAACAGCGGGTTCAGTGGACGATGGAAAGAGCACCTTGATAGGCCGTTTGTTGTACGAAACAAAATCAATCACTAAAGATAAAATTGAAGCCCTCGAGAGTGCCTCCAAAAGAAAAGGTCTAAGCTTTTTAGATCTTTCCTTATTAACAGATGGCCTAATCGCAGAAAGAGAACAAGGCATCACCATAGATGTTGCCCATATTTATTTTTCTACACCAAAACGTAAATACATCATTGCCGATACACCAGGCCATGTAGAATACACTCGAAACATGGTAACAGGAGCTTCAAATGCGAAAGTTTCTTTGATTTTAATTGATGCAAGACAGGGCGTTGTGGAACAGACAGCACGCCATTTATCAATTGCATCTCTGCTTCGCATTCCTAAAGTAATTATTTGTATCAATAAAATGGATTTGGTACAATATGACCAAAGACGTTTTGAAGAGATCATTGATAGCCTTCAACCTTTGGTGGCCAATACTCAATTTGTAGGACAAGAAATTTCCTATTTACCAATTTCCTCCTTATTTGGCCAAAATATCACCCAAGCTTCAGCAGAAATGACTTGGTTCAAAGGTAAAAGTTTGTTGGAAGAATTAGAATCATACCAATATGCCGATCAATTAGCACAGGCACCTTCTCGCTTCCAAGTTCAATTTGTTATTCGTCCTAAAACAGAAGAATACCATGATTACAGAGGTTATGCAGGTAAAATTGCCTCTGGAAAATTCAAAGTTGGAGATAAAATTCGTGTCCTTCCAACCGGACAAGAAAGTACTATTTCCCAAATTGAAAAATTTGAGGAATCAAAAAATAGTGCAGAGGCAGGGGAATCGGTTGTCCTATCCTTGGAAACAGATGTAGACATTTCTCGTGGAAATAGTATGGTTTTAGCCTCAGATGTATCTGTTCCACAAGTGAAAGACTTCTCTGCAAGGGTCTGCTGGTTGGATCAACAAGCATTAATTCCCGGAAAAACCTATCTATTGCAACATGGAGTGCACCAAACGAAGGCTAAAATTTCACAAATTGAGCACAAACTAGATGTCATCCATCAAACCATTGAGGAAGGAATCGACTCCTTGCAACTCAATGAAATTGGTAGTATCTCATTAAGAACGGCTCAAGCCATAACTGCCGACCCTTATGCTGATAATCCGGCAAATGGTGCATTTATTTTGATTGATGAATTTAGTAATTCAACCGTTGGGGTAGGATTTTTAAGTTAAAAAAAAGAAGGCTGCTCAACGGGCAGCCTTTATTTTATTAATCCGCTAACTCAAACATCGCTTCAATTTCCACAGGTATATTTTCAGGAAGCGTTCCCATTCCTACTGCACTTCGTACACCGATTCCATTTTCTTCCCCCCATATTTTGGCAAACAACTCACTACAGCCATTGATAACGTATGGATGACGTCCAAAATCCTCTGTCGCATTTACCATTCCCAAAACCTTAATTACTCTTTTGATTTTGTTCAAACTTCCAAGCTGACTTTTCAATGTGGCCAAAATTGTTAATCCAACTTGCTGAGCAGCTTCTTTTCCTTGCTCCATCGTAAGATCTTTACCAACTCGGCCAATGATTAATTTACCATCGCTTTGAACAGGACCATGACCAGAAACATAATAAAAATGATCAACTCTCAAACCAGGCTTATAAACACCCAATGGTTTAGGTGCAGGGGGTAATACCAACCCCAATGCAGCAAAATTTGCTTCAGGACTCTTGTTTTCCATATAATTGATGTATAATTTCTGATATTAAACCCGTCCATCCTGTTTGGTGATTGGCACCCAATCCTTTCCCAGAGTCCCCATCAAAATATTCAAAGAATAAATGATGTTTATTGAATTCTGGATCTTCCTGTAATTTTTCGTACTCACCATACATCGGAATTTTTCCATCTTTTCCTTTCTGAAATAGAGCAAGTAAACGCTTGGACACTGCCAAAGAAGCATCCTTTATATTTAACATTTGTCCGGAATTGGTTGGATACTCCACTTCATAGTCAGATCCATAATAATCTGAAAATTTATTGAGTGAATCGATGATCAAATAATTCATTGGAAACCAAATGGGACCTCTCCAATTCGAATTTCCACCAAACATATCACCAGTTGATTCGGCTGGATTATATTCTACTTGAATCTTACCCCCTTCGAATTCAAATTTATAAGGATTATCTTTGTGGTATTTCGAAAGTGTTCGAATTCCAAAATCCGATAAAAATTCTTCTTCATCAAACATTTTTTTCAAAATCATTTTCATTCGATGACCTCGAAGGATAGATAACAATCGGCTCTCTCCTTTTCCTGGTTCATACCATCGAGAAATCAAACCCGCCAAATCGGGACGATTATTTAAAACCCATTCCACTCTGCGTTTAAATTGAGGTAATTTTTCTAATAATTCAGGTGTTAAAACCTCAACAGCAAACAAAGGTATTAGCCCAACCATAGAACGAACCTTCAATAATTGTGCCTGACCATCTTCTTTGTGAAGCATATCATAATAGAATTGATCATCTTCATCCCAAAGATTTAATTTATCTCCACCAATAGCCTGCATCGCTCCTGCAATGTGTAAGAAATGCTCAAAAAACTTAGAGGCCATGTCCTGATAAACCGGTTTTTCAATGGCAATTTCACAAGCAATTCTAAGCATATTTAAGCTATACATAGCCATCCATCCGGTACCATCAGCTTGTTCTAAATGCCCGCCAGTTGGCAATGCCGCCGAACGATCAAAAACGCCAATATTATCCATCCCCAAGAATCCGCCTCCGAAAATATTATTTCCGCCTTCATCTTTTAGGTTCACCCACCAAGTAAAATTCAGTAGAAGTTTATGAAAAATTCGTTCCAAAAAGGTAATATCTCCTTCCCCATTAGTCAATTTATCAATTTCGTAAACTTTCCAAGTTGCCCATGCATGCACAGGAGGATTTACATCTGAAAAAGACCATTCATATGCTGGAATTTGTCCATTGGGGTGCATATAATATTCACGGAGAATAACGGCTAATTGCCTTTTGGCAAAATCTGGATCTAGACGAGCCAAAGGGATGGTGTGAAAAGCTAAATCCCAAGCGGCAAACCATGGGTATTCCCATTTATCTGGCATTGACAAAATATTGGCTGCATACAAATGTCTCCACGCATTATTTCTTCCAAATTTCCGAGCAGGATGCGGTTTCGGCATGGAAGGGTCTCCTTTCAACCATTCATGCACATTGTAATAGTACCACTGTTTAGTCCACAACATTCCTGCATAAGACTGGCGCTGTAATTCTCTAAGACCTTTATCTTTTACTCCGGCATGCAAATCATCATAAAAGGCATCTGCCTCATTCATTCGACTCTCAAAAACTTGATCAAAATCTGAAAATGGATTTTTAAAACTTTGGGAACTAAACCGCAAACGATAAACCTTTGTTTCCCCTCCGGCTAGTTTATCGGTAAACTTAAAGGATGCCTTTGTGCCAATATGATTGGGATTGACTGCGTGTTTATTTTTATTAACAACATAATCATTGATGCCATCTTTTGTGTATTGACCATAATTTGGAGAAGAATATAATCTCTCAAAATTGGTATCGTTATCGCAAAACAACAATTCATCTGCATTTTCTGCATATAATTTGAAGCGGCCTACAACTTTATGATCAATTTCAATAAATGAATGCCCTACACCCGTCAGCATAGGTTTATAGGAATAATTTTCATAACCCCAACACCATGTATTCCTGAACCAAATGGTTGGCAAAACAGTAATTGGCGCAGCTGCCTTCGATTTATTTGTAACAGTTATTTTGATACAAATATCTTGTTCATCTGCTTTGGCATATTCCATGTAAATATCAAAATATTCATCACGATCAAAAATACCAGTATCCAACAATTCATATTCTGGCTCTAATCTGTTTCGCTTTCTACTCTCATCGATTAATTTTTGATATGGGAAAGTCTGATGTGGGTATTTATATAACATTCGCATGTACGAATGTGTTGGAGTTGAATCCTCATAATAGTACAATTCCTTGACATCCTCTCCATGATTTGACTCACTTCCGGTTAAACCAAATAAACGTTCTTTGAGAATATGGTCACGATGATTCCAAAAAGCAAAAGCAAAACAAATATGTTGCTTGTTATCGGAAATGCCACCTATTCCTTCCTCTCCCCAACGATAAGCCTTGGAACGAGCCATGTCATGCGAGATGGTATTCCAAGCATTTCCTTCAGCAGAGTAATCCTCTCGAACAGTTCCCCACTGACGCTCTGTAAGGTAAGGACCCCATTTTTTCCAACCCTTATTATCATTTCGTGTTTTTAATCTTGCGCGCTCCGCACCTTTGTCCACCATAGATTTATAATTTACTGAAAATGCAAAAACAAAAATATAGATATTTCCATTAAATTGCATTTAAAATTAACAATTACACCTCATGATAAAAAAACTCTTTACCTACGCACTTGTAATTTGTACTATTTTAAGTTGTACAAAAGAAAAAATGGCCGAAAAATCCAATACGGAATTCAATTCGTTTTTGGACCATTATTATGAAGACCAATTGGTCTTAAGTCCTTTATCTGCTACTTTCAATGGAGATAATCGTTTCAACGATCAACTATTTATAGACTTTACAGATGGACATCGTTCAAAAATAAAAGCATTCTTGACTAAATATTCAGATGAATTAAAGCAATTTGATCGAGAATCTTTAAATACAAATGATCAAATTTCATATGATATTCTTAAAAGGGAATTGGATTTAGGGCTCGAGGGATTCCAATTCAATGATCACTACATGCCTCTGAATCAATTCTATGGTTTTCATTTAACATTTGCTCAACTAGGCAGTGGATCGGTGGTACAACCATTCCAAACTGTTAAAGATTATGAAAACTGGGAATCTAGAATGCATAAAGGAGCTGCTTATTTGGATAGTACACAAACCTATTTTAATCGTGGTCTTAAAGAAAATATAGTTTTACCAAAGGCATTGGTCGTTAAATTAATTGCCCAATTAAAGGCATTTGATGTGAAAGATATAAAAGAAAGCACGTTCTATGGTCCATTGAAATCCTTTCCAAAAACATTTTCAGATAAAGAAAAGACCCGATTCACAAATGAATATACGGATATCATATCTAAAGAAATTCTTCCTGCTTACAAGAGATTAGCTGATTATTTGACAAATACTTATTTACCAAAGGCCAGAACTACATCGGGAATTGGATCGATTCCCAATGGAAAAGAATATTATCAATACTTAATCAAAGTATTAACGACAACCAATAAGCCAGCGGATGAAATCTACCAAATTGGATTGTCGGAGGTGAAAAGAATTCGGACTGAAATGGAAAAAACAAAAGATGCTGTTGGATTTAAAGGAAGTCTATCCGAGTTTTTTACTTATTTAAAAAATGACCCTAAATTTATGCCTTATAAAACTCCAAAAGATGTATTGGATGCCTTTCATCAAATTCATGACCGAATGAAACCGCAATTGAATAAAATGTTTGGTAAAGCGCCAAAAACGCCTTTTGAGATAAGACAAACTGAAGCCTTCAGGGCAGCTAGTGCCAGTGCCGAATATTTCCAAGGATCTTTGGAAAGTAATCGTCCAGGAATCTTTTATGTTCCTATCCTTGATGCAACAAAATTTGCAACTACTTCAGGCATGGAAAGCTTGTTTTTACATGAAGCTATTCCAGGTCATCATTATCAAATTGCCATTCAACAAGAAAATACCAATTTACCTAAATTCAGAAGATTTGGGGGAAATTCTGCCTTTGCTGAAGGTTGGGCATTATACACCGAAAGTTTGGGTAAGGAATTAGGATTATATACTGATCCTTATCAATACATGGGTGCATTGGGAGATGAAATCCACCGTGCAATTCGTCTAGTAGTTGATGCGGGAATGCATTCAAAAAATATGACTAGAGAGCAGGCTATCAAGTATATGATGGAAAATGAACAGATTTCAGAGGAAGGTGCTACAGCCGAAATTGAACGCTATATGGCAATCCCGGCGCAAGCTCTAAGCTATAAAATTGGTGCCTTGAAAATCCGCGAAATCAGAAAAAAATTGGAAGATAGTGAAAAAGAAAAATTCAATATCGCGCAGTTCCACGACAAAGTTTTAGAGGACGGTAATATGCCGCTTGATGTTTTGGAAAGAAAAATGTTGAAACCCTAATGAAAATTACTACTCCTGTTGAGAAATTACACTTTGAGAAAAAACTTGAACCCGGCCAACGTATTCTAACCATTGGTTCCTGTTTTTCTGAAGTAATGGGTGAAAAGCTTAAAACCTTACCTCTGGAGATTATGAATCAACCTTTGGGTACTCTTTTTCATCCTAATGCCATCAGCAATGTGCTCAATTATGATCCCATTCAGGAGAAGGTCTGTTATCAAGTGGATGGACAATTTGTCCATCCACATTTTCATTCCAAATGGAAGGATTTAAGTTATTCCGCCTTGTTGCATAAAATTAACTCGGAAAAGCAAAAAGTTTACACCTATTTATCTAGGACCAATTGGTTGATCATCACTTTTGGGACGTCCTTTTATTATTACGATAAAGAATTCAATCTCCCTGTGGCAAATTGTCACAAACAAAATCAAAAAAGGTTCATCAAAAAATTAAGCTCAATAGAGGATATTACCAATAATTGGACCCAATTTTTAGATAAATTACATGAGCTTAATCCAAATCTATCTATTTTATTAACCGTGTCGCCGGTACGCCATACAAAAGATGGAATTCAAAATAATCAACTGTCCAAATCAACATTACGACTTGCAGTAGACTATTTAATTAAAAAATATTCTTTTGTTTATTATTTTCCTGCTTATGAATATCTTTTGGACGAATTGAGGGATTATATTTATTATAAAAATGATTTGATTCATCCCAATGAAATAGCAGAAGATTTTATTTTTATGAAGTTGAAGGAAGCGATGTGGGTGAAATGAGCCTTTGTTTACCTCTCCTTTCCTCTGAAAGGAGGTAAAGTCATTAGGACCTCCCCTACCCCCTCCTTTTGAAGGAGTGGGCCAGGGGGAGGTTAAATTTATCATATAATCCCATAAAATAACTCATAAAATTTACGTAATTTGCAATGTATTTGAGCAAAGAAACATGGGTGAGTTAACCGTCACAAAAGAAATTATTTTAGGTGCCCTGAGTACCGTTCAAGAGCCAGATCTAAAGAAAGACTTGGTTAGTTTGAACATGATTAAAGATATTGAGTTGGGGGTTGGAGAAGTTCGCTTCACGGTCGTATTAACAACACCAGCTTGTCCACTGAAAGAGAAAATCAGACAAGATTGTGAGGATGCTATTCACAAAATTGTTCATCCAGATTTGAAAATTGTGATTCAAATGACGGCTGAGGTAACTTCTCTTGCAAGTCAAGATCCATTGATTCCTGGTGTAAAAAATGTTATTGCAGTAGCTTCAGGGAAAGGTGGTGTAGGAAAATCTACCGTTACAGCTAATTTGGCCATGGCTTTGAAAAATGCAGGAGCAAAAGTTGGGATTTTGGATGCTGATATTTCAGGACCGAGCATTCCTGTCATGTTTGGTGCAGAAGATATGCAACCGATGGTACAAGAGGTGAATGGCAAAAACCGCATTCAGCCCATCATGCAATATGGTATAAAAATGATTTCCATGGGGTTTTTGGCACCTTCTGAAAGTCCAGTACCTTGGAGAGGTCCTATGATGACTCAAGCTCTACGCCAATTTTTTGGTGATACCCATTGGGAGGATTTGGACTACTTATTAATTGACTTACCACCTGGCACCTCTGATATTCACCTGAGTTTAGTTCAATTGATCAAAGTGACTGGAGCTGTTATTGTTACCACACCACAGAAAGTAGCCTTATCAGATGCCCAAAAAGGATTGCAATTTTTTAAACAAGCAGGAATCAATGTTCCAGTGTTAGGACTTATCGAAAATATGTCCTATTTCACTCCGGCTGAATTACCTGAAAATAAATATTATCTTTTCGGAAAGGATGGAGGCAAAGAATTAGCTAAAAAATATGCCATTCCATTTTTAGGAGAAGTTCCTTTGGTACAAGCAATTAGAGAGGCTGGAGACGAAGGAAAACCCATAAGTTCTCAAGATAACCCGGTAAGCAATGCATTTAAAGACATTGCCTCTCAATTAGCTCAACAAATAGCTATTGTTAATTCAAAAGCTGCTGTGTAAATTTAAGGATGGAAAATCACCCACTTTATTCAAAAATTCAAGCTGCCCTAGATGCTATTCGACCTTATTTAATGGCCGATGGAGGAAATGTTGAGATAGTTGAAATTACTGAAGACAATCATTTGTATCTTAATTTATTAGGCGCTTGCAAGTCGTGTAATATGTCTGCTATGACCTTTAAAGCTGGTGTAGAAGAGGCTATTCGAAGAGAAGTGCCAGAAATTTTATCCGTTAAAGAAATTAATCAAGTTTTATAGAATCATGCGTATAGGCATTTTTTTTGGTGGAGCTGCCCGTGAAAGAGAAATAAGTTTTGCAGGCGGAAAGACCGCTATGGCCCATATCAACAAAGCTTTGTTTGTGCCGGTTCCCATATTTGTAGACAGTCTAGGGAATTTTATTTTAATCAAAGAAGAACTCATCTATTCTGAATCCATTCGTGATTTTTACCCACCTAAAAGTAGTCAACTAGAGCCCTTTCTGGTTTATATTGAATCGTTAGATAGCAAACATACCGATGAATTCATAAAACAAATAGGTACAAAAATTCGACCAGAGGAATTTAAAAATCATTTCGATTTTGTGTTCATCGCCATGCATGGACCTGGTTGTGAGGATGGCAGTATTCAAGGTTTATTAGAGTGGTATGGGATTCCTTACTCAGGACCAAGCGTTTTGGGAAGTTCTATTGGAATCGACAAGGCAAAACAAAATGATTGGCTATTAAAAAGTGTTGGTTTAGATAAAAACTATTTCATCTTGCAAAGAGATGATTATGAAAAATATGGCAGGGAAACACTTTTTGAACAAATTAAAAAATCTATTGGCATCCCTTTTGTAGCAAAAGCGCCACACCAAGGGTCTTCTATTGGATTGGCTTTTGTAAAACAAGATGATATTAACCTTTTCGATGAGGCCATTAAAAAATGCCTATTTATTCAAGAAATTTACCGGGAACATTGGCTAACTTACACGGAAGAAGATAAGATCAAATTACTTCAAAAAATGGTTAATTTGGATGAAGGCATTGGATTTCCTGTTAAATTTCAAGGGCAAATCATAAAACATCCTGGACAACTTTTAAACGATTTAGAAGACTATTTCAAAAATTCAGTAACCAAAGCAAGTATACATTCCATTCACTCAGAAGATGCCATACTTTTAGAGGCTTTTGTGGATGGAAGTGAATTTAGTTGTGGGGTGATTCAAACGCCAAGAGGTGAAGCAGTAGCTTTGCCACCCACTGAGATTGTCATAGACGAATCAGTCGAGGTTTTTGATTTCAATGCAAAATATAAATCAAAAGCAACCAAAAAACGAATACCTATGGATACCAGTTTGCAAAATTTGCAAACAATTCAATTCATGGTAAAAAAAGCCTTTGAAGATCTAGGATTTGGGGTTTGTACCCGAATAGATGGTTTTGTGAAAAAGAATGGTGTAGTAGTTTTGCACGATCCGAATACGATACCCGGAATGTCTCCTAGTTCACTAATTTTCAAACAAACTGCTGAAATCGGCTTGAACGTAACAGATTCTATTACCTATTTCATTCGTCAATCCATTCGTGAGCGATTAAGAACGGGAAAAAATTACCAAGAATTTAGAAACTTATTGGAAAAACTAGACCAACAAATTAAGACTATACTCGCTGAAAAAGCAAATGCTCAAATCATAACTATTGAAATAAATAGCCAAGATTTAGAAAACTCTTTCCAAGAAGCAAAAGCAAAAGTGAATGAAATGGCACCAATTGGAACAATCCCTTATCAGGTAGTTATTGATTTAGAAGTTGAGGAAGGGATGATACAAATTCCACTTCACACCTCACATTTAGCAAAAGAGTCGGGAATTGAATTATTGGAAGCAATAAATAAAGGTGTTCATCCTCTAATTGCACAAACCAGACAAAATGCAATAGAAATCACTCAATTTTATACCAACCCATAAAATGGATTTAGAACATTTAAAATACCCTATTGGCAAGTTTGCAGTACCTGAAAAAATTACTCCTGAAATTCGTGAAAGTTGGATTAAAATTTTAGAAGAATTTCCCAAACAACTAGAAGAAGTAGCCTCTAGTCTATCAGAGAACCAACTTGAAACACCCTATCGACCTGGAGGCTGGACGGCCAGACAAGTCATTCACCATATCTACGATAGCCATTCTCATTGCTATGTTCGGATAAAGGCAGCACTCACCGAAGGTGAAAATCCGACTATAAAAGATTATAATGAAAATGCCTATGCCCAATTAATAGATGGTGCATCTGCACCCATTGAATGGTCTATTTGGGGTATCAAAGGTTTACATGCCAGATGGACTTATTTGATGAAATCTTTTGCGGAACAAGATTGGTCAAAAACGTACTTTCATCCCACCAGAGGAATAAATTATCCTCTAGACCGCGTTTTGGGAATATATGCATGGCATAGTTTACATCATTTGGAACATCTTAAAATAATTGTTAATTGTTAATTGTTAATTGTTAATTGTTAATTGTTAATTAAGTAATTTTTTATTTTTTTGACCTAATTTCCAGATCAATAAATTACAATTCATAATTTAAAATATGACCTTTATCGCACCAAATGCCTCAGTAATGGGCAATGTAACCTTAGGAAAGCAAGTGTCAATCTGGTATGGAGCTGTACTACGTGGAGATACAGAATCAATCACTATTGGAAATGGTTGCAATATCCAAGATAATGCAGTAGTACATGCGGATCCGGGGCATCCAACGATATTAGCTGAACATGTTACAGTCGGACATTCTGCTATTGTTCATGGCGCACAAATAGGTGAAGGAAGTATGATTGGCATGCATGCAACTTTACTGAATGGTTGTAAAATTGGTAAATATTGCCTAATTGCAGCCGGCGCACTCGTTAAGGAAGGTATGGAAATACCTGATTTTTCAATGGCTGTAGGAATGCCTGCAAAAATAATTCGGACATTGAGTGAAGAAGATGTGGAATGGTTAAAAAAATCAGCACCACATTATATAGCCATGAGTGAACGTCACCTAGCGGGTGAATTTCCACTTATCAAACAAGAAGATATTTGACCCATGTTGAACTTGGTTTTAATAAGACATGCTCATGCAGGACCATACACAGAACCAGATTTTGAACGAAATCTTTCTTTAAAAGGTCAAACCGAAGCAAATCAAACAGCACAAGTCTTAAAATATAGTCAACATAGTCCTGGCATTTGGCTGGTTTCCAGCGCAAAAAGGACCCAACAAACTGCAGATATCTTAGCCAACTACAATCCAACTTTACTTCTCGAACGGAAAAATAACTTAATATGGTACGAAGCTAGTGGAATTGAATATGTAAAATATTTAAATTTAGAAACTTGTACAACTATCTATTTAATAGGACATAACCCATCTATTTCATACATGGCTTCCTATTTTTCCAATGAAGATATTTTCATGGATACTGGCAACATTGTACATTTGCAATGGAAAACACTCGATTCTTGGAATGAAGTCTCCAAGGCATCCGCAACTAAAATGTATCATTTCAATGGAAAATAAAAATAAAAACACCTTGCTTTTTCGTTGGATTTTAATCCTTTTTACTCTAATCATGATTGGCCTAGCCATTCAAATGGGTAGTAAAACAACTGCTCCATGGAATAAACCTGAAAAATTGAAAGGTAAAAGTGGAAAGTTGAAGATGGAAAGAGAGGAGTTAAAAGTGAAAAAAGAAAAGTAATTTGAAATGAAACAAACCACGCTCAAATCTCAACTGTCAACTTTCAATATTTTATCAATCGGTTGCGGAGCGGCTTGGTGGGAAATTAAATCCATTTTTGAAAAACCTGTAGATAAAATTTACTTGCTAGACCCCAATACCGAAGTCTTAAATAAAGAGGATGTAGAGGAAGGCATTAGGTATTTTTCTAAGATATTTAACAAACCCTTTCCTGCCAGTTTTGAGTTACTTATACAAGAAGCTAAAGAAATACCACTTGAAAACAGCTCCATAGACGAAATCTGGTTCTTCAACTCATTGCATGAAATTAATGAGGTGAATACCTGCTTACAAGAATGTCACCGATTACTAAAGTCAGGGGGGCAGATTTTTATGGAAGAGGAATTATCGGAGAAAGAACAACTTTTTCATGAGGGCTGCCATAGACCTTTGTATTTTTTTGACGATATAAAAAAAATGATGCAAGCCAGTGGCTTGCAATTTTATTCAATTGAAAAAAAGGATGAGATCGCCTTTTATATCAGGTTTCAAAAACCATGAATTTTCGATTTCAAATAAGAAATTATTACATCTAAGCCGCGTTCAAAATGATTATTATTAGGAATAATTATATCACTATGAAATTTATGTGGACGGATATATTCTTCATAAGTTGGTTTTACGTGAAATTTCCAACGATACATGACATCTTGTAAATCATACCCACGTTCCTCATTGTCCCGTTTAATTCTCCTTTTTAATTTGATTTTATCTTTTGCATCGATAAAAATCTTTAAATCAAGCAATGATTCTACCTCAGGAAAATGGAACACAAAAATACCCTCAACTACTAAAATTTTCCGTGGTTGAAAATGTAAAAGATCTGGCTTTTTGGTTTTGTTGTTAAAGGTATACTCCAGACGACTCACTGATTGACCATTTCGTAAACTCTCAATATCCTTAGCAAAAGCAACATCATCAATTGCACCTGGTAAATCGAAATTTTCTATTCCATTATGGTCCTTAAATTGCTCTTCAATCGGTCGATAATAGTTATCCTGTGATAATAAACAGATATCCTCTGCATTAAACCGTTCCATCAATTGTTGTAAAAACAAGGTTTTACCTGAAGCACTACCTCCGGTGATTCCAATAACAAATGGCTTTTGAATACTTGACATATTATAAATGCAGGATATTATCTAAATTAAAGTGTAAACCTTTATTTTCTTTTTGAGCAATGGCATGTTTGATAATTAAATAAGCCACATTAATCATATTTCTCAATTCACACAAAGGAACGGTAATTTTCGACTGACGATACAATTCTTCATGCTCTATGTAAATTAATTCCAAACGATCGTAAGCTCTTTTTAAACGTCGATCGGTTCGTACAATTCCAACATAATTACTCATGATGGATTCTAATTCCTTTGCCATTTCAGTAACCAAAACCAATTCTTCCGGATGAGTGGTACCTTCATCATTCCAATCCGGTATGCCTGCAGGTATACTGTTTTTCCCAAATTCTTCCACTGATTTTAAAAAGGCTCTGTGTGCATATACGATAGCTTCCAACAAAGAATTTGATGCCAAACGATTAGCACCGTGTAACCCTGTATAAGAACACTCACCCATGGCATATAAGTTCTCTATATTTGTTTGAGCATGCTCATTAACAATAATGCCTCCACATAGATAATGTTGGGCTGGCACCACTGGAATCATTTCTTTTGAGATATCAAGTCCTAATTCTTTTAAACAATAATTGAAAATCATTGGAAAATGACTTAAAATTTCCTGTTTTGGAATATGTCGAATATCCAAATAGACACAATCCGTACCATTTTTTTTCATTTCTGAATCAATTGCCCTCGCAACAATATCTCGTGGTGCAAGGGATAATCTTTCATCATACTTTTCCATGAAAGTGGTACCATCTGCATTTTTTAACACTCCCCCATGACCCCTAACGGCTTCAGAAATCAGAAATGAAGGCTTTTTACCCGGCTGATATAAGGAAGTAGGGTGAAATTGAATGAACTCCATTCCTTGCACAAATGCTTTTGCACGATAAGCCATAGCAATTCCGTCGCCTGTTGCAATTCGTGGATTGGTTGTAGATTGATAAACCTGACCAATTCCACCGGTTGCTAATAAGGTAGTCTTCGCTAAAAAGGTCTCTACTTTTTGTGTTTTTTTATTCAATACATAAACTCCAAAACACTTTTTACCAGGTGTATCTTTAGTTACTTTTTCACCTAAATGATGCTGGGTAATTAGATCAATTGCGAAGTAATGAGTAAAAAAATCAATTTCCGGAAACGACTTTACTTTTTCCAATAAAGCACGCTCGATTTCATTGCCTGTAGAGTCTTTGTAATGTAGAATTCGTTTATCAGAGTGTCCGCCTTCTTTTACTAAATCAAAACTTCCATCTTGCTTTTTATCAAATTGTGTTCCGTAAGAAATCAATTCTTTTAAACGCTCAGGTGCTTCCTTGACAACTATTTCAACCACCTTTGGGTCGCTCATAAAGTCGCCTGCGACCATGGTATCTTGGATATGCTTCTCGTATGAGTCCTCCGAGTCCCAAACTGCAGCAATGCCTCCTTGGGCATATTTAGTGTTCGTTTCCTCTGCTACCGTTTTGGTTACCAGAGCAATTTTAACAGGTATTTTTTTCTCCCTGAAATGCTCCGCCACTTTAACCGTATAGGATAAACCGGCAATTCCCGATCCAATGACTACAAAATCGTACAAGGGCATATATCTATTAAAATTCTTGCAATTTAATCAATTAAGTTCTTTTAATTGAAAATTGATTAACTTTGCGGTCAAGAAATTTATTAAACCCTTTAAAATCAATTTATTCCAAATGGAAAATTCTAACAGCAACTCATCAAAAGTTGCCTTAATCGTGTTGGCGGTTCTAACTGCCGTTTTAGGAGTACTTTACTTTAGGTCCTATCAGTTGAACAAGGACCAAGAAACTACCATCGAAGAAAAAGCTACTGAATTAGCGAATACAAGAACTCAATTGGATTCTATCTCGACTCAATTAGATGCTAAAATAGCCGAAATTAAGGCTTTGGGAGGACAAGTAGCAGACCTGGAGGCTTTAAAAGTTCAATTGGAACAAGATAAAGCTTCTTTGAAGAATTCGAACCATGCCACTGTTGCATCGTATGAAGCAAAAATTAAAGAATACAATTCTGTTTTAGCCCAAAAAGACATTGAAATTACCGAATTGAAAAAAGCAAATGGTATATTAACAGAAAACAACAAGGTATTGTCTACACAGAATGAGAATTTAAATACAGAGAATTCGGGTTTAAAAAATCAAAACAAAACATTATCGGATACCTTAGCAGATTATACTACTAGAAACAAAGAATTAGCAAGAAAAGTAAGTATCGCTGCAGCCTTGAAAGCACAAGGAATCCGTGTATTTTCTATCAAATCAAATGGAAAAGAAGCTGAAAAAGCTCGTTTCAGTGGCAAAAGATTAGAAAAATTGAAGATTACATTCAATTTAGCTACTAATCCAATAACCAAATTAGAAAATAAAACCATTTATGTTCGTGTGTTAGATGGAGAGGGAGCTGTTCTTTCGGATGAAGCTGCTGGTTCAGGTAAATTTGTACAAGACGGTAAAGAAATGGTTTATACGGCTAAGCAAAATGTTATTTATTCCAACGATAATCAAGAAGTTTCCATCGTATATAACCGAGGTGGTATCGTTTATCGCCCAGGAAAATATACAGTTGATTTATATTCAGAAGGATTCAAAGTAGGTACAGTTTCTTTTGAAGTAAAATAATTGAGATTACTCCATAAATAAAAAGAGAAGTGGTAAATTCACTTCTCTTTTTTTATTTATGAAATATATTGATTTAGAAGATCGCTATGGTGCCCATAACTACCACCCTCTGCCAGTTGTGCTGGCGAAGGGTAAGGCATCCAAAGTTTGGGATATACAGGGGAAAGTTTATTACGATTTCCTTTCCGCCTACTCTGCTGTAAACCAAGGACACTGTCATCCTTACATTTTAGAGGCTTTTCATAGTCAGGCTCAAAATTTGACGCTCACCTCAAGAGCGTTTTATAACAACCAATTGGGTTTAGCAGAGGAAAAAATGGCCCATTTATTTGGCTATGATAAAGTTTTAATGATGAATACGGGCGTGGAAGCAGGTGAATCTGCCATCAAACTGTGTCGAAGGTGGGCCTATGATGTAAAAGGAATTGCTATTAACCAGGCAAAAATTATTGTTGCTGAAGGGAATTTTTGGGGCAGAACGATTGCGGCCATTTCTTCTTCTACCGATCCGAGTAGTTTCGATCGATTTGGTCCATTTTTACCAGGCTTTATCAAAATTCCTTATAATAATTTGGAAGCATTGGAAATGGCCTTGCAAGATCCTATGGTTGCTGGTTTCATGATTGAACCTATCCAAGGTGAAGCAGGTGTTTTGATTCCCAATGAAGGTTATTTAGCAAAAGCTTATCAATTATGTAAAAAAAATCAGGTACTTTTTATAGCAGATGAAATTCAAACGGGACTAGGAAGAACCGGGAAACGATTGGCCTGTGACCACGAAGGGGTACAACCTGATATTCTCCTATTGGGTAAAGCATTATCTGGTGGATTCATGCCCGTTTCGGCAGTTTTGGCTAATAATGAAATCATGTTAACCATCAAACCCGGAGAACATGGATCTACTTATGGTGGAAATCCGTTAGCTGCAGCAGTAACCATAGCAGCATTAGACGTGTTAGAAAATGAACAATTAGCCGAAAAGGCCCAAATAAGAGGGCTTCAATTACTAAATTCCTTGAATGAAATAAAAAATCAATTTCCAATGATTCGCTCAGTCAGGGGAAAAGGCCTTTTGTGTGCAATTGAAGTAGATGCCGATGAAGAAAGCGAATTTGCTTGGAATACTTGTCTGGAGTTTATGAAAAATGGGCTTTTGGCAAAGCCCACTCATGGAAATAAAATTCGACTGGCTCCTCCCTTAGTAATCACGGAAAAAGAAATGGAAGAAGCAATACAAATGATTAAGTATGGATTGTAAATTACAACCTACCTATTCATAGAAACCAAAAACTCTTCATTGTTTCGAGTTCCTTTCATTTGTTGTTGTAAAAACTCCATGGCCTCAACCGAGTTCATGTCGGACATGTGTTTACGTAAAATCCATACACGTTGCAATACACCTGGATCCATCAATAAATCTTCTCTTCGCGTACCAGATGCCGTTACATCTATTGCCGGATAAACTCGACGATTTGATAATTTACGATCCAATTGCAACTCCATATTACCAGTTCCTTTGAATTCTTCAAAGATAACCTCATCCATTTTAGAGCCTGTTTCAATTAGGGCTGTGGCAATTATAGTCAATGAACCTCCATTTTCCACATTACGAGCTGCCCCAAAGAAACGCTTTGGTTTATGCAAGGCATTTGCATCCACACCACCTGATAAAATTTTTCCTGAGGAAGGAACAACCGTGTTATAGGCACGGGCCAAACGGGTAATTGAATCCAAAAGGATTACCACATCATGTCCACATTCCACCATTCTTTTGGCTTTTTCTAACACGATACTCGAAACTTTCACATGACGCTCTGCCTGCTCATCAAATGTACTTGAAATAACTTCAGCACGAACACTACGCTGCATATCTGTAACCTCCTCCGGACGTTCATCTATCAATAAAATTATCAAATAAACTTCAGGATGATTTTTTGAAATTGCATTCGCAATATCTTTTAATAAAACAGTCTTACCAGTTTTAGGTTGGGCAACGATCATTCCCCTTTGCCCTTTACCAATTGGAGCAAATAAATCTAAAATTCGAGTTGAATAATTTTCAGGAGTGGTCGATAAATTCAATTTCTCCTCTGGAAACAAAGGTGTTAAATACTCGAAATTAATACGATCACGTATTTCATCCGTTGTCTTTCCATTTACTGTTTCAATTTTCAGTAATGCAAAATACTTTTCACCTTCTTTTGGTGGACGAATACTTCCTTTAATCGTATCACCCGTTTTCAAACCAAACATTTTAATTTGAGCGGGAGACACATAAATATCATCTGGAGAGGCTAAATAATTATAGTCTGAAGAACGCATGAAACCATAGCCGCCCTCTTGCATAATTTCCAAAACTCCTTCATTTTCAATCAATCCATCTAGTTCTTTGATGATGGCATTATAATTTTTTTTGAATTGATTAGGTGTAATTGGAACCGCTGGTTCTTCTTTGGGAAGCTTAGACTCATCAATTAATACTTCATCCGTTGTCACAAATGAGGTATCCACTAAAAATTCATCTGGAGGTAAAATCGGCTCAAAGTCCATTGAATCACCTGAATCATCAGAAACCTCCTGTATTGCTACATGCCTTGAAGGGGCATGCTTTTTTCTTGACTCTTCTTGCGGCGCAGGTATCAAGGGCAATTCATTGGATGCATCTGCATCACCACGCTTAATTCGCTGTCTTTTGGGTCTCTCCTGAGAAACTTGATTTTCTTCTTCCCTTACTTTTCTAGGTCTACGATTCGATTTTTCTTCCATAAAAAGGATAATGATATGCTAATTTGAAAACAGATGCACCCTCGGCGGATACCTTCATCAAGCTTGTAAATAAAAAAGAGAAGCAAAACGAATGATAAAAGGAGTCTGTTGTACTCTATGAAGCGCCCACGAATGGAAAACGCTCTGCAATACTACATCCTTAATGCGTAAATGTCAAGCATTTTTTCAAAAATTTGTAGCTTTGCATGCCCAATATGGAAAATATCAATACAATTCTTCAAAATATACTTAATAATCGCCTTCAAGAAGGCCTTTATAGGAACCTAAATACCTCAGATTCAGGAATAGATTTTTATTCCAATGACTATTTAGGTCTTTCTAATTCAACAGAATTAAAAAAAGATATACGTTCTTTTGTGACTGATTTCCAAGCTAAAAATCCTGAATTCCATGGATTAGGTTCAAGCGGTTCTCGACTCATTTCTGGAAATCATTTTTTATTTGAACAATTTGAGGAAGTCTGTGCAAAATTTCATAAAGCCGAATCGGCTTTATTTTTTGGTTCGGGATACGAGGCCAATACTGGACTTATCTCTTCTATTGGGCAAGAGGGTCATATCATCCTTTGTGACAAACTGATTCATGCCAGTTTAATAGATGGCCTGCGCCTTTCTAAAGCGGAGAAACGAATTTTTAAACATAATGACCTTGCCGATTTAGAAAAAATACTGAAACAATATCCTATTGAAACACCCAAATGGGTAGTAGTAGAATCGGTCTATTCCATGGATGGAGACCAAGCTCCTTTGGAAGGATTAATCAAACTAAAAAATGAGTATCATTTTGAACTGATTGTAGATGAAGCACATGCCGGTGGAATATACGGTCCTCAGGGTGAGGGAATGTGTGTTGAAAAAAATATACATGACCAAATTTATGCTCGTGTTATTACCTTCGGTAAAGCTTGGGGCTACAGTGGTGCCATTGTATTGGGAAACCAAACATTGCGCAATTTTTTGATCAATTTTGCTCGTCCCTTTATCTATTCAACTGCTCCTCCTCCTCAACATGTGCTTGAACTTATGGCCATCCAAGAATTTATCAAAGGATGTCAAAAACAAAGAATGGATTTGAATAATAACATTTCCTATTTCATTGCACATCAAAAATCAAATAAATGGATAGCAAGCAAAACCGCAATTCAATCTTTTATTATACCTGGAAATGAGGCAGTACGCCTGAAAGCCAAGCAGCTGCAAGAGGAAGGATTTAATGTAAAACCAATTGTATACCCAACAGTAGCAAAAGGAACCGAACGAATTCGAATAACATTACATTCTTTTCAAAATAAACAAGACATATTACACTTAATTAGCCTACTCGAAAAAAATGATTAGAAAATTTATCCTTGCTGGCATCGGTACTGAAATTGGTAAAACAGTTTGTTCAGCAATTTTGGTTGAAAACCTGTCTGCCGATTATTGGAAACCCATTCAATCTGGCTATCCTGAAGATTCTGACCTTAGAACTGTAAAGGAGTTAACAAGTTCAAATAACACGTTTCATCCTTCCATATATAACTTAAAAGCACCCTTATCACCACATACTGCCGCCGAATTAGAAGGTTTACATATCCAATTGAAGGCATTTCAATTACCTCAAACAAATAATTCACTGGTAGTGGAATTAGCAGGTGGACTCTTGGTACCCATCAATGACCAAGAGACCAATTTAGACCTGATCAAAAAATTACAATTACCTGTAGTTTTGGTATCAAAAAATTATTTGGGAAGCATCAATCACACTTTGTTGAGCTTTGAATTACTTAAGCAACATCAAATTGAAATACTTGGGATAATTATTAATGGCAAACCAAACTCATCTGGTGAAAAATTTATTGAAAAATACACTAAATTACCCGTACTTTGTCGTGTAAATCAAGAAGAAATCATCAACAAAGAAATTATTAAAAAGTATGCAGAATCTGTCGTTTGGCCCGTTAAGTAAAAGAGATCAGGCAGTTATTTGGCATCCATTTACGCAACATCATATCGAACCCAAATCAATCGCAATTCAATCAGCAAAAGGATGTGTATTAATTGACGAGAATGGTCGAGAAATAATTGACGCAATATCTTCTTGGTGGGTTTCTATCCATGGACATGGAAACGAATACATGGCGCAAAAAATTTATGAGCAAGCCTTGCAATTGGAGCAAGTTATTTTTGCAGGTTTCACCCATGCCCCAGCCATTGAACTTGCCGAACGATTACTAAATAAATTACCTAATCAATTTGAGAAAATTTTTTATTCTGATAATGGTAGCACAGCGGTAGAAGTCGCCATAAAAATGGCCTTGCAATATTTTCACAACCAAGGAATATTTCAAAAAAAGAAAATTCTTGCATTTGAAGATGCATATCATGGCGACACCTTTGGCGCTATGAGTCTTGGTGCACCAAGTGCATTCAATGAACCCTTCCAAGAAATGCTTTTTGAGGTAGAATTTTTGCCTTCTCCGTGTGATGAATTAAGGTGTTTGCAAGCTTTTGAAGAAAAAATGAAAGACGCTGAAAGCTATGCAGCTTTCATTTTTGAACCAATTGTGCAAGGAGCAGGTGGCATGAAAATATATTCTGAAAAACTTTTGGACCAAATCATTCAACAAGCAAAATCACACCAGGTATTCTGTATTGCAGATGAAATCATGACAGGTTTCGGCAGATTAGGCAAATGGTTTGCTTTGGATTATTTAGACAACAAACCAGATATCATTTGTTTATCAAAAGGTTTAACAGGTGGCATGATGGCCATGGGCATTACAGCCTGCTCCAATAAAATTTTTGAGCAATTCCTATCGGACGATCGACTCAAAACTTTTTTCCACAGTCACTCCTTTACTGGCAATCCAATCACATGCGCGGCAGCAAATGCCAGTTTAGATTTATTAGAACAAGAAAATTATTGGCAAAACATCCAAAATATCGAGCAGTCTCATCTTCAATGGAAAGAAAAACAGGAACATAATCATCAATTCAAAAACATCCGTGTTAAAGGAACCATCTTAGCTTTTGAATTTGCGACTAATGAAAAAACAGGTTATTTGAACTCTAAAAGAGATTATATATATGAAACCTGTTTAGCAAATGGTGTTTTACTTAGACCATTGGGTAACACTATTTATCTCCTTCCCCCATACATTATTTCAAATCAAGAACTAACAAAAATTTATCAAGTTATGGAAGCATTATAATTTGAAAATATTCATGAGTATTTTGATTTCAAAATCGGAAATTTCAGTTTTTTTTTAGATATTTAAGCTATCATTTTACAGAGAATCCAATTATGTCAACATCAACTTTTTCAGAACCTCTTTTAATAGAAGACCCGAACCGATTTGTGCTTTTTCCAATCAAACATGATGATATTTGGCAATTTTATAAAAAGGCTGAAGCATCATTTTGGACAGCAGAAGAAATCGACCTACAGCAAGATTTAACTGACTGGAAAAAAATGAATGATGGAGAACGTCATTTCATTTCTCATGTTTTGGCTTTCTTTGCTGCTTCAGATGGAATTGTAAATGAAAATTTAGCCAATAACTTTTTGAAAGAAGTACAATATGCCGAAGCAAAATGTTTTTACGGTTTCCAGGTAATGATGGAAAACATCCACTCAGAAACTTATTCATTATTAATTGACACCTATATCAAGGATCCAGTTGAGAAAGACCGCCTACTTCGTGCCATTGAAACGATTGAATGTGTAAAAAAGAAAGCTAATTGGGCATTGACATGGATTGAAAGCGATAATTTTGTTGAGCGTTTGATTGCTTTTGCAGCAGTTGAAGGTATTTTCTTCTCTGGATCATTCTGCTCTATTTTCTGGCTTAAGAAAAGAGGCCTTATGCCGGGCTTAACTTTTTCAAACGAATTAATTTCTCGTGATGAAGGTTTACATTGTGATTTTGCTTGTTTATTATACTCAGACCATATCAAGAATAAAATTTCTCAAGAGAAAATATATGAGATTATTTTGAACGCAGTAGAAATTGAAAAAGAATTCGTTACTGATGCCTTACCTGTATCTTTAATTGGTATGAATGCCGAGTTAATGTGTCAATACATTGAATTCGTTGCAGACCGTTTATTGATCTCTTTGGGCTGTAATAAACATTACAATGCAAGCAATCCATTTGATTTTATGGAATTGATTTCATTGCAAGGTAAAACCAATTTCTTCGAAAAAAGAGTTGCAGAATACCAGAAGTCCGGAGTCATGGCCGATAAAGAATCGATGTCTTTCTCCTTAGATGAGGATTTTTAACCTAAAAATATTTGTTTAAATTTGGCTGCTTTTTAAGCAGCCATTTTTTTTGTCTATGAATCAATTTTATACATATCTACAATTAGGTATGGGCCACATCCTCAATGTTGCAGCCATCGATCACCTATTATTTATACTTTCTTTTGTCATTGGGATACAAAGTCATGAAATTAAAAAAGCACTTTATTGGGTTTCTGCTTTTACTTTTGGACACTCGATTACGCTCGCATTAGCAACCTTTAAAATCATTCAAATAAATCCTCAATGGATTGAATTTTTAATTCCAGTAACTATCCTCATTTCAACAATCAGTTATTTAAAACAAAAAGAATACAATACGATAGGACTCAAATTTGTATTTATCGCTTTTTTTGGACTCATCCATGGACTGGGATTTTCAAATTATCTACAAACTTTGTTGGGAAAGGAGCAATCTATCTTGATTCCATTAATTGGTTTTAATTTAGGCGTAGAAATTGCTCAATTAATAGTGGTAAGCTTTCTGATGATTTCTCTAACGACAATTGAGAAATTTTTAAGCATTAATCGAAAATATGTAAACTATGCAATTATTTTGATAATAATTGGTTTAGTTCTCCCAATGATTTGGGAACGAATTCCATAAAAAAAGGACACATGAAAATGTGTCCTTTCTATTTTGATTTCTAAAATCTTATTTATTTACAACTAACTTAGTTTGGAACGAATTTCCATTCGTAGAAGTAAGATGTAAAACATAAATTCCATTACTCAATGCTAAACTGTTAAAGGTAATAGGGAAAGAGGTAATTGCTTTGGTGAATACCAGTCTCCCAGTTAGGTCATAAACAGACAATGTGTTGGTACTAGACGTTGGCCATAAATCAGCTAATGCATCTATTGTCAAATTAGTAGTAGCCGGATTTGGATAAACGATTACGCCTGAAAACTCTGTATCTGGCACATAAGCATATTTAACTGCTGAAGACAAACATTTAATGGTATTACCATTTAATGTATAGGAAGCATATCTTGCCACAGAATACTCGCTAGCATTTGAACCAATAACTTTCTGAGTTCCAGCAATATTGTTTTGGCTTGAAGTACCAACCTTCCAAACAAATTCTCCTAACGTTAAATTGTTATCTGTCAGGTTATTTGCAGTTAACGTGTAAGCTGCCTTGGTGATTGATGCACTTGCAAAGGTTGGATTCTCTTGGAAGTTAACTGAAACTTCATTTGATTTCAAAGAAACACATGAAGTACTTTCATCTGTTTGTGTCACATAAACCTTCGAATTACTAGTAATGTTCCCCAATGATGCCGCACTACTATTTTGTACAAGAGTCGAACCATTATACCATTGGATAGTTCCTTTGGCCAATGGAGAGCTCGTTAAATCAAATTTAACTGCAATTGCATTTCCAGATTCATCTCTCTTACAATTGAATGCATTACCCGTCAACTTAATGCTTGGTGTAGCCGGACGAGCAATTGGATCAATTACAAAATTGGTAGATTTTTCTGAAACGCAACCATTCACATCAGTATAAGAAACAGCATATGTACCAAATCCTTTTGCATTATAGGAATTCGCATTTGATGTACCCGGAGTGGCAGTGGTAGTCCAAGACCATTCTTTAACATCCCAATTAACGGATGCAGTTAAAACATCAGAGATAGTTAAATAATCACAATATTTATTTTTACCATTTGACGTGATGCTTGGTGCAACAGGTTTGCTGAAACTTGCAACGGCCTGCGAAACCTTAGGTGAAGGACAAGCTTGACTTAAAGAATTTGAAAATTTGCTATCCTTGTAAGTAATTGAATAGGTACCTGCCGCTGTTACTGTCAACAATTCTGAACTACTGATAGAAGAATTACTTTCATTAGTCCAATTGAAGTCAGACATAGTGGTTGTTTTGTCAACTGATAAAACGATTGAACCATCCGGACATACTTGAGAAGCACCTACTATACTAGGAGCAGGGACAACGATAGATGCTAAGGCAAAATCTGCCGAACCAAATCCAGTGATTGGACAACCTGAGCTATTCCCTTTAGGTACAAATTCTAAACGATACCTTCCAGAAATATCTGAATTGGCAATACCTAAATTATTTGAGTTTTGGCCGATGGTAGCAAAATTACCGGCATTATCTTTTTTCCAAACAAAATCATAATTATTGCTGTAGTTAGGATTGTTAAAATAATCATCCCAACGATCCCAATACAATTTTACTTGATCCGTTAAACAAACTTTAGCAGAAGCTAAACCTCTATTGTTATTCACATCCAACAATAAACCTCTTGTAATTCCAAAATTGGAAACTGGGCTACCTGTTTTCTTAATAACTGTATTGCTCTTTAAAACACTGGTAAAGTCATTGCTTTCCAACAAGTTTGTAGTTGAATTGTAATAATCTAAATACCTAACCTTAAAATCATATTGACCTTCTTGAACCTCACCATCATTGACAAATAAAACAGAATTATTGCCAACAGCTCTAAATCCTGAACCATCTGGTAATTGATAAGAAAAACCATTGTCAACTATATTATTCAAAGTGAATTTTACCTGATACCCAGCTCCGGTATCTGGATTTCCACAATAAGTGTAATCTGTAGCTTTAATCTGAAGAGGACTTGGAGCCACACGTGATTCATTGAATACAACAAAATTTACCTTTTTTGTCTGTGTTGATCCACCTCCTGAAGGTGTAC
>JACCDK012068802.1_pt1 | contig 57114 bp, 58 predicted proteins | sample 7445871 | NCBI WGS metagenome assembly JACCDK01 (sample SAMN15323436, study PRJNA562643) | freshwater metagenome | isolation source: river surface water | place: USA:Blue River Watershed | collected 2017-08-15 | reverse complement strand
CAGAACCCAAAATTATGGTATGGAATTTGCGCCGCGTCAAACCGAGGGGCGGTGGCGCGCTACTCCCGCAAGGTAATGAGGTCCAGTACCTGGCCGCGAGACTCTTCGAACCGGATACGGACCGGCAAAAGACGGTCGGTTTTGTCGAGCCAGACATCGATCTGCCCGCTAAAGCGCTCAGCCTCACGGAAGGTCGACAAGTGAACCGCCGGAACCAGGACCCCCCCTGGAAGTACGACATCTTGGTCCGATAAGACGACAAAATCTACCTTCTCCACCTTATTTCGCCCCGCCATGGGCAGATGAATGGTCTCGCCAAGACTGAACTTTTCGGGGTCGACCTTCATCATCCATGCAAGCTGAATCATGAAACTTAGACGATCTTGTATACCTTTTAAAAGAGGAAGAGGTTCTTTTAGAGACGAATAACTGATTTTCTCGGTTTCGTAATCAAAGACCGAGGTCTCTTCTTTTCCACGGGGTGATCGATGGGTGTAGCGCTCCGGCCGCAAACCGCCCGGCCCGATCGAGCCAATGGTTTCGGCAAAGAGAGGTTTGCTGGCGAAGATGCGGGCCCAGCCGACCGCCTCGGTGATCAGGCGTATGCGGTAACGCCCATCGTCAGAAAAATTAATCTCGATAGACCCCTTTCCGATGGGCGCGCCCGAAGTGTGATCCCCCCAATAGGCGTTGAGCGCCACACCCCCGACGCGAGGCAGTTCCTCAAGGGTCGGCGTGCGTTGAGACAACGCCTGGTTCTGGAGAGAGGAAGCGGACGGGGGAGGCGCGGGATTGGGGTCCGGCGCCGCTGGGGACGCGGCGCTCACCGCCTCAGCCTGCGGGGACGGCATTGGGGCTGCGATCGGAAGGGGCGGGGAAGGAAGGCTCACCATCTGGACCTGCATGGTCTCGTCGTCGGCGGGATCCTCGCCTGGCCCAAGGGCCAAAAAAAGATCCACACCCAACAGCAGCACCGCATGCACAGCCAAGACCACAATCGCGGTCCGGCCCCAACGCAGTCCGGGGGCATCTGGCACAGGTGGCCTTGGAACTATTGAGGGGTCCATTGGGCTATTCTAAAAACCATTCTTTCCAGATCGATAACCACACCATGCAAAACCAAGCCTTCAATCCGTTCGAATTTCTATCAACACCGTGGGGAAAGCTGCCTCTGGGCGCGGGCACCGGAGCATTCAACCCCACCGATATCCATGAAATCGACAAACGAATACAGGAGCTTAAAACCGTGGAGCAATGGCTCAGCCTAAACCTGAGCCTACTCAAGACCACCATCCAAGGCTTGGAAGTTCAACGCGGCACCCTCGCCGCCATCCAGGCTTTTAGCGATTCCATTGCGACTGCTGCTTCCCCCACAGGTTCCGCGGGAAGCAGCACATCGACCGGCGACCCTAACGCGATGGCAGCTGCCTCGGCCGCCGCGATGGCCGCGGCCGCGCCCAGTATGGATCAGGCCTCGCAATGGTGGAATGCGATGCAACAACAGTTCGGTCAAATGATGACCGCCGCCCAAGCCGGTACGGCCAGCATGATGGCCACGCCTGCACCAACGACCAAAAAATCAAAAACGGAGAACGAAAAGGGCGCCTAGAACCAGGCGTTACCCAACGGGTTTTAGTCGGCCTGTCGGCCGGCCCGATGGCGCCAGTCAGAAAGCGACTTGGTGAGATCCGTCAACTCTGAAATGACGCGAATATCGGCAGGTGGGCGACGCTGAAGCACGGGGCAGCGGCCACCCGCCCAGATTTCAATGGAGCGCGGCAGCTTAGCGCGGAGTTCGTTAAGCCCATCGACGACCTGATTCGGGTTCATCACCGGAGAAAATGACAGGGCAACGATATCGATGTTCTGTGCGGTCGCCGCCAATACGATGTCCCAGATCGGTGTCTGGGTGCCCAACGAGATGCAACGGCAGCCCTCAAGAGCCAGTAACGCCTCGGCCATGAGCAGGCCCATGCCATGGGGTTCAGAGGGAAATGTGGTCAGCAAGACGCGCGGACGGTCGCCGGGCTGAGGAATGGTCGAGATGGCGTTGCGCAAAACCACCTGCATCGACTCGGTGTACAGGTGCTCCTCATAAATCTCCATCTGGCCGCGAGACCAGGCATCACCGATGCTCTGGGTAAGGGGCGCCACCAGTTCCGTAACAAAGCGGGCTAGACCCAGACGCAGAAGCCGCTGGCCAAGCTGACGGCGTAGCTCCTCAATGTCGTGGGATTTGGTGAGGGCGACAAGCTGGGTGACATCCGGATGAATGTCCATGCTGGCGTCGGACCGATTACCGGCGAGCGAGCCGGTGGAGGTATCGGCCAGAGCCTGAAGCTCAGCGATGTCTAGGCCAATGATTTTTCCCGGGCGGTGGCCGATATCCATCAGCCGACGAATGACCCGCAGTCGGTCGACCTGCTCAAGGGGATAAATTCGCTCGCCAAATGCGTCCCGAAGCGGGCTGGGAAAGCCATAGCGCCGCTCCCAGACACGAAGCGTGTCTTTCGAGAGGCCGGTGTCCCGCTCCACAGCTGAGATGCTGAGGTGGACGACCGTGGAATCAGGCAGTTCCATGAAATCCCTTTTTTGTCATAGACAAATATTTGACGATGAACCGATCACCCCATAGTATAGGTTCACATACCTCCAATGACCAAGACCTTTATGAATACAACCCTTCCCTCGGGTGCCCTTTGCCCCCCAGCGGAAAGTAGCCTGCGACGAATCTGGTGGGCACGGATCATGGTGATCGCCGCCCTGATCGCGCTTCTGATCGCACCCACGGCCTGGGCAGGCACCCAAACCCCGTGCCCCCGTCTGCTCGATCACACCTTCCCTCGACTCCAAGACGATGCTCCCCAGCATCTGTGCCAATACCAAGGCAATGTCGTTTTGATTGTGAACACCGCCAGCTTTTGCGGGTTTACCCAGCAGTACGAAGGGCTCGAAAAACTCTACGCCCGCTACAAAGACCGCGGACTGGTCGTCATTGGATTCCCCTCCAATGATTTTGGCAACCAGGAGCCGGGCTCGAATCAGCAGATTGCGGAGTTCTGCTCCAACACCTTTGGCGTGAAGTTTCCGATGGTGGCAAAGACCTCGGTCAAAGGCAGCAAAGCCAACCCGTTGTTCCGTGAGTTGTCGCGTCTGTCTGAGGCGCCCGGTTGGAATTTCCACAAATACATTCTCGACCGTGATGGTCGGCTGGTCAGAAGTTTTTCCAGCATGGTGTCGCCCTCGGATCGACGCTTCGTCACCGAGATTGAGCGCGCACTCGCCGCGCCTCGCTCATAACCCCTCAAAGGAGGACCGTCTCATGAACGCACCCGATAAACTTTTTTCGTCCAATCCGCTCCCCGATGTGCAATCACATGCAGACACCCGGCAGCTGGCCATTCAACGTGTCGGCGTGAAGTCACTGGTGCATCCGGTAACGGTCCAGACCGCGAAAGGGCCTCAGCCTTCGGTTGCCACGGTGGATATGACCGTGGCCCTCGCGCCAGAGGTGAAGGGCACACACATGTCGCGCTTTTTGGAAGTGTTCCAACACCATCCAGAGCCCATCGGTTTTCATTCGGTTCAATCGCTGATGGATGCCATGCTGGCTCGCCTTGAATCGTCGCAGGGTTACATCAAAATGTCGCTTCCTTACTTTGTGCTGAAGGCAGCACCGGTATCCGGCGTAGAAAGCCTGATGGATTACCACGTGACATGGGAATGCGAACAGCTTGTCGGTGAGCGCACCACCACCATCACCACGGTGGTGCCGGTCACGAGCCTCTGCCCCTGCTCTAAAAAAATCTCCGAATACGGTGCCCACAATCAACGTTCACACGTCACGATTACCGCCCAAATCAAAGGCCCGATCCATGTCGAAGATCTGATTCAAATCGCAGAGAAGGCGGCATCTTGCGAACTCTGGGGTCTGCTCAAGCGTCCCGACGAGAAGTACGTCACGGAGCGCGCCTACGACAACCCCAAGTTTGTAGAAGATCTTGTCCGTGACATCGCCCTCGCCCTCTCGAAGGACGACCGGATTAAGGGGTACAGTGTGGAGTCCGAGAACTTCGAATCGATTCACAACCACTCCGCCTACGCGAAGATCGATCACCTTCACCACTCATGAACATTGCCGTTATCGGCAGCGGCATTTCAGGATGTGCGGCTGCTTGGGAGCTTTCCCGCTGGGCCAGCGTTACGGTTTTTGAGGCCGAGCCACGCCTGGGTGGCCATACCCACACCCAACACATTCAGATCAACGGGAAAGCATTCCCGGTCGACACTGGCTTTATCGTGTTCAATCACCGCACCTATCCTGGGCTGCGCGGCTGGTTCGATACCCTGGGTGTTGAGACAGCGGAGAGCGACATGTCGTTTTCCGCGAGCCTAAACAACGGGCAAATCGAATGGTCCGGCACCGATCTGAACTCGGTGTTCGCACAGCGCCGAAATCTTGTCTCGCCACGTTTTTGGGGCATGCTTGCCGACATCGTCCGATTCAACCGCGACGCTCCCCGCGACGCGCATCGCTACCGGGCCTTGGAGAGCGGCGGACCCTCGCTGGGAGACTATCTGGATCGGCAAGGCTACGGAAAACTATTTCTCGATGCGTACTTGTTGCCCATGGCCGGCGCCATCTGGTCCTGCCCAACGGAGCAGATGCGCGCCTTTCCAATGATCACGTTCACCCAATTCTGTGAAAACCATGGCCTGCTGAACCTGGCCCAGCGGCCACAGTGGTACACGGTTCGCAACGGCGCCCACTCCTACATCACGGGACTACGGGAACGGCTGGTCTCGTTAGGCCGTCGCGTGGGCTGGTTAACGCGTCATGCCATCGATTCCGTCACCCCGCAGAGCAACCACACTGGCGTGCCGCGCGTCGTGATTCGTGGCACGCGTACCGACGGCCCATCAGCATCTGCATTCGAAAAAGAATTCGATGCCGTGGTGGTGGCCTGCCACTCTGACCAGGCCAGCCGCCTGCTGCCATCGGGAACACCAGCGCAGGCCATTGCTTCGAAAATACGTTATCAACCCAATGTGGCGTTCCTGCACACCGATACATCACTCATGCCAGTGCGGCGGCGTGCATGGGCATCATGGAACTACATTCACGACCAGCACCATGCCGCGTCTGGCCACAATGCCGTGAGTGTGACCTACTGGATGAATCGTCTTCAGCCGCTTCCGGTAACGACGCCGATCTTGGTGAGCCTTAACCCGGTTCGAAAACCAGCGGCCCATACGGTGATCAATCGCATGGACTACAGCCATCCTATTTTCGACGGTCCCGCCGTACAGGCACAGCAGGCACTCCCGAATATCCAAGGCCAGAACAACATCTGGCTTGCAGGTGCATGGACGCGTTACGGTTTTCATGAGGATGGTTTCCAATCGGGAATCAATGCAGCACGTGATCTGCGGGCGACGTTTGAACACCAAGGCCATGCCGCAGCCATCCGAGAAGCAGCCTAGCGTCGAACGACGCAAGCCCCGCCTCGTGGTCGGGCAGGTCTGGCACGCTCGGCTCAAGCCTTTCGGGCACGCCTTCCGCTACCGGGCGTTTTATCTTCAGCTGCCCCTCAAACAGCTGCAAGACAACGCAGACCACGGGCTCGGCTGGGCCGTCAATCGAACTGCGCTTTTAAGTGTGCGTGATCGGGATCACGGAGATGGTCGTCCGCTGCTGGACTGGGCCACCGGCACCCTCAGGTCCGCCGGTATTCACGATGCCGATGGCGAGATCTGGCTGCAGACCTTTCCCCGAATGCTCGGCTATGTGTTTAAGCCCGTGAGTTTCTGGTTCTGCGAGCGCGTTGATGGATCAACCGCGGCCATCATCGCAGAGGTCAACAACACCTTTGGAGATCGCCATGTCTACGTGCTGCGGCCCGGGGGCCATGGACTCCTCAACGGCGAGACGCTTGCTGCCGATAAAGCATTTTATGTTTCGCCGTTTTTTGGAATCCGCGGCAGCTATCGATTCCGATTTTTTAAATCCGATGCGGGCGGCCATGACGTGGCTCGCATCGAATACCGAGACCAAGAGGGTGCCCTGCTGCTGACATCCATGAGCGGCGTGTCGCGCGAATTGACGCAGGCAGAAGCCGCTCGTGCCTGGCTATCGTTCCCATTTCATTCGATGGGGGTCATTGTCCGTATTCACTGGCAGGCCCTAAAACTCTGGCTTAAGGGTGCAAAATTCCACCCGCGTGTTAAGCCCAAACCCTCTTCACCCAGTGTTTACTAAGCCCATGAACGACTCCCGCTCCCCCTCTGCGGCCATCGCGGCCGACCCCGCGCGGTCTGCAGCGCCTGATGTACGCGCACGGCTCGCCCTCCGGCTTCTGCAGTCGCTGCGGATCGGTGAGTTAGAACTTATTTTTCCCGACCGCAGCACACTGCAACTTCGCGGAGATGCCACGGCCCATGCCCCTGCCCAAGCCGCACACCGCGCACAATTGGAGTTGCACGACTACCGGGCCCTGTCGATTGCAGTCTCTCGCGGAGACATTGGCTTTGGAGAAGGCTACATGCAAGGTCTGTGGTCCACGCCAAATCTGACTGCACTCCTACGGTTATGCGCTGCGAATCGCGAGGCACTCACCACGGCCGTCTACGGCCAATGGTGGGCCACGCTCGTCGACCAGGTATTGCATCTGCTTCGCTCCAACCGGAAATCCCAGGCCCGAAAAAACATCTCTGCCCACTACGACCTGGGGAATGCGTTTTATGCCATCTGGCTCGATCCGACCATGACCTACTCCAGTGCGTTGTTTGATCGGTCGGGATGCCGGGGACAGGAGGTCGATCTGCAGGCGGGGCAGGAGCGAAAGATCGATCGCGCCATCGATCAACTCGGCATTGACCCTCAAAATGCTCACGCCCGCGTGCTGGAGATCGGCTGTGGCTGGGGCGGCCTGGCACGACGGCTGCTGACGCGGACCGCCTGCCACTACAAGGGGCTCACGCTCTCCACCGAACAAAAAGCCTGGGCTGAGGACTGCACCCGCGAGTTTTCCGCGGGCCGTGCCCACTTCGCGCTGCAAGACTATCGCGATGAGACCGAACAATTTGATGCCATTGTGTCGATTGAAATGTTTGAAGCCGTAGGCGAACGCTACTGGCAGACCTACTTCGACACGCTGCGCGACCGCCTGCGCCCCAATGGCAGGGCCCTGATCCAGACCATCGTCATACGCGATGCGCTCTTTGAACGCTACCGACGCGGAACCGACTTCATTCAACGCTACATTTTCCCGGGCGGCATGCTGCCCTCTCCGTCGACCTTCAAGCAACTCGCCCACGATCGGGGGCTCACCATCGTCGACAGTTTTGGTTTCGGCCAAGACTACGCGCGGACACTATCGGAGTGGCTGAAACGATTTGATGCCCGGCGCAGCGACATTGAAGCCCTCGGATTTGACGCATCATTTCAACGCATGTGGCGTTTTTATCTGGCGTACTGCGAGGCCGGCTTTGCAGAAGGGGATATTGATGTCATCCAATACACGCTCACCAAGTCGTAAATCGATAGCGTCACGGCCCGCTCCGAAAGTGGCGGCAGCAGGACTGCTTGCAGCAGTCCTTCACGCCGGGGCAGCCCTGGCCAATACCGAAGAATTTCGACTCCAGGGCGAAGGCACCCTGCGCTGGTTCGGATTAAAAATTTACGATGCCCGGCTTTTATCAGCGCAACGCATTGCCGACGAAAAAACGCTATCCCAGTCCTTTGCGCTGGAACTCACCTATGCCCGGGCATTCTCGGGCGTGAAGATTGCTGAGACCAGCTTGGACGAAATGCGCAAATTCACACGCGCTACACCTGAACAGCTGCAACGCTGGAAGGCGGAGATGGAACGGCTGTTTCCCTCGGTCAACGCAGGAGACCGTCTACGCGGCGTCTACCTGCCGGGCCGCGCGGCAGCGTTTTACTTCAACGATCGGCCGATTGGCAGCGTAGACGATCCAGAATTCGCCAAAGCCTTTTTCTCCATCTGGCTTGATCCACGCACGGCAAAACCCGAGCTTCGAAAACAGCTGCTCGGCCTGGCCCCGGCCTCGGGGTCTTGATGCCAGGGCTGTGGACGGTTGCGCGCTACGGCAGCCCTGGCTTTACGCTCGCGTTCGCAGCACTGCCCCTGTATTTGCTCACCCCGGCACTCTACGCAGAACAGCTAGGGTTGAGCCTAGGGGCCGTTGGCATTGTGCTGATGCTGACCCGACTGACCGATGCCATCGCAGATCCGATCATCGGACGCTGGATGGATCAGCACAGCACTGGGCTCTGGCAGTGGCTGTGGCTTGGGCTGGCCGTGATGGCCATCGGCCTTTCCCTTCTGGTCAACCCCCCGGCATGGCTTCACGAGGCATCGCCCTCAGGCGGGCTGATGCTCCTCTGGATGGGCCTGTGCGCACTCATCGTCTCGCTGGCCAACAGTGTCGCAACGCTGGCCCATCAGAGTTGGGCGGTTGCATGGACAGCAGAGCTGCGCTCCCAATCACGCCTGATTGCAGCACGCGAGTTTTGGGCGTTGATCGGTGTGATCGTGGCGGCCGTCATCGCCGCCCAACGCTCGGGCGTGGCCATGGGCATCACTGCCATAGCGAGCGCAGCCTTGGCCCTCGCATTGGCCTACGGTCTACGCGCGCATGGGGCACAGACCCGACACCATCGCAGTGGGACCGCAGCCCCGGTCGGATGGAGGGCAATGCTCGCATTCCCCGAATTCAGAACGTTGCTCTCGGCGTTTAGCGTCAATGCCTTGGCCAATGCGATCCCCGCCACGCTGGTTCTCTTTTTTCTTTCAGATGTGCTCGGTGCAAGTCGCGATCAATCCAGTCTGCTGCTCGCACTCTACTTTCTTGCGGCTGCGCTGTCGGTGGCGTTTTGGTCTTGGCTCGCACAACGCTGGGGCGCCCTGCAGACCTGGCGCGTAGCCATGGGCATGGCGATTGTGGCCTTCATCTGGACGCTGGGCCTCTCGTATGGTGATCTCACGTCATTCACCATCATCTGCCTTCTCACGGGATTTGCGCTGGGGGCCGAACTGGTATGCCCGCCTGTTCTGCTCGGTCAAATCATTGCGCACAACGGCCACCGGGGTCAGCTCGAATCCAGCTACTTCGGGCTATGGAATCTCGTGATCAAGCTCGCCCTCGCTGCCGCTGCAGGACTCACACTGCCTGCGCTTACGCTGCTGGACTATACGCCCGGCCAATCGTCGCCGAACGCCGAAGGCGCCCTTGCGTTGCAATGGGTCTATGCCGGCATACCATGCGCACTTAAGATGTTCTCGCTGCTCTGGCTGGGAACATCATCGCTATCCGACCTCTCACGAAAGGACCTGCAATGAACACATTGCTTACGGGCCAACCCGGCCGATCAACAACCCGTCCGATTTTGATGGCCCTGTTTGGTGTGCTGCTTGCTGCACTGCTTGCGGGCTGCGCAGGGCCCGATCCCATGCACTACCAGAGTCAGACGCCGGCGCTGGATTTGAAGCAATACTTCAATGGAGAAATCAAAGGCTGGGGCATGGTGCAAAACCGCAGCGGCCAAGTGGATCGACGATTCGTGGTGACCATCAAGGCCTCTTGGAATGGTGATGAAGGCATACTTGATGAGCACTTTGACTGGTCCGACGGTGAAAAACAACGCCGTGTCTGGAAACTCAAAGCCGTGGGGCCCCATCGCTATATCGGCCGGGCCGATGATGTGGACGGTGAAGCCATTGGAGAAATCTACGGCAATGCTTTGCGTTGGCGCTACACCCTGAATGTTCCGTTTCGCGGCAGCACCATTGGCCTGAATTTCGACGACTGGATGATTCTCATTGATGACAAAGTCATGCTGAATCGGGCCGTCTTCAGCAAGTGGGGCATTCGCATGGGCGAAGTCACACTGTCGTTTAGCAAATAACCCGCCTACGCACTGATATGGCAAGTCTCAATCCACCGGTACGCGATTGGACATCACGCACCGTTTGGATCGTCGGTGCATCGTCAGGCATTGGCCGTGCACTGGCCTCCCAGCTTGGCGCCAAGGGAGCCCGTGTGGTGGTCAGTGCGCGGCGCGAAGACGAGTTGCAGACCATCGTGCCGGCGCCATTCATGTGCCTGGCCTGTGACATTGGTCAGCCCGAAAGCGTGGATCATGCTCTGTCGACGATGCAGTCTGCCAATGCCATCCCCGACATGGTGCTCTGGGTGGCCGGTGTTTATCACCCCATGCACAGTGCTGACTTGGATTTTGAGCAGGTCAAACAGACCTTCGATATCAATGTGTTGTCGGCCTATTACGCCCAAGCGAAACTTGTGAAACTCTGGCAAGCCCAGCGTGCACATGCCCCGAATGGCTCCACGCCCCACTGGGTTCTGGTCTCAAGCGTGGCCGGCTACAGCGGCCTTCCGCAGGCCAGCGCATATGGGGCAAGCAAGGCGGCGCTGACCTACCTTGCCGAGGTCGCTTACTTAGAATTGGGCCAGCACGGTATTGCGGTGTCCGTCGTCAATCCAGGATTTGTGGATACCCGACTGACGCAAAAAAACGATTTCAAAATGCCATCGATCATCTCGACCGACGAGGCGGCCCAAGAAACCATTCGGGGGATTGAAAAGGGGCAATTTGAAATTCACTATCCACGACGGTTTACGCGATGGTTAAAACTGTTGCGCATACTGCCGTACAGCCTTTATTTCAAAATCATTCGTACCACACTCCCCCGGCCGCCAACCACCTAACCAGAGCCCGCCGCCATGCACACACCTCCGCTGGATGCGTTTATCGCTGAGGCCTCGCAACTGACACCCCAGTCGGTCGACCGGCTTGCATCGTTTTACGCCGAGCATTGCGAGTTTCAAGACCCGTTTCAGACCGTGCAGGGCCGTGCGGCAGTGGCCGCGGTCTACCAAAACATGTTCGAACAGTTGCACGGCGCCCGATTCACCAATGTGCGGCTGCTGGGAGGGGCCGACACAGCATCGGGAGAAACAGTCATTGGCTGGGATTTTCAGTTTGCCCTAGGCAAACACGCGCCGCCACAGGTCATCGCGGGGTGCAGCCTGCTGCGGTGGAATGCCGAAGGCAAGGTTCACCAGCACATCGATTACTGGGATGCCTCGCAACTGATGCAGGGCCTGCCGGTGGTGGGCAGGGTCATTGGCTGGCTGCGCCAAAAAATTGGCCAGGCCCACTGACCGATCGGCCAGACAACCTTACAATGCCGTCCATTACAACGGCCACTTCATCGCAACCGCATGCGCGCACCCAACACGACCACCATGCTGTATCCCGAACTCTTTCGGGCCTTTGAACATGCCCGCTGGGATCTTGAAAAAGACATCGACTGGGAGGCCTTTGACCCCCAACGCTTAACCGATGAGCAGGCACAGACCATCAAAATGAACGCGATCACCGAATGGGCTGCGCTTCCGGCGACGGAAATGTTTCTGCGGGACAACCGACACGACAGCGATTTCTCGGCATTCATGTCGATCTGGTTTTACGAGGAACAAAAACATGCCCTGGTGCTGATGGAATACCTGCGACGCTTTCGGCCCGAGCTCATGCCCACCGAACCTGAGTTGCATGCAGTTCGCTTTGAGTTTGATCCAGCACCCGCGCTGGAAACCTTGATGCTGCATTTCTGTGGCGAGATCCGCCTCAACCATTGGTATCGGTGTGCCGCCCAATGGCATACCGAGCCGGTGATTCGACAGATTTATGAAACCATCGCCCGCGAGGAGGCACGCCATGGCGGGGCGTACCTTCGTTACATGAAAAAAGCGCTGGTCACCACAGGCGATACGGCACGTGCGGCATTTGCAAAGATCGGCGTACTTATGGCTAGTGCCCGAAGGACATCGCAGGCCCTGCACCCCACCAACCTGCATGTCAACGAGGCGCTGTATCCCAACGACACCGTGCAGAGCCGCACGCCAGAGCCGGGATGGCTTGAGCGATGGCTGGACCAACAGATTCGTTTTGATGCCGGCTGGGAGAGCAAAGTGGCGGAGCGCATCTTGCACAATTTATCGTTGCTGTTTGAGCAGACGTTTACGACCGTCCAGGACCTCAACCGTTACCGCAAAACCATTGCCGCCTAACGTGTCATTTCCCGCACCGGCGTTTGAATCCAAAATCACCGCGCCGGAAGAGCTTGCCCATCGACTTGGCATGCTCGCGCCACCGGTTGTTTTCACCAATGGGGTCTTTGATCTTCTGCACCGTGGCCATGTGACCTACCTTGCACAGGCCCGCGCCCAAGGGTCGGCCTTGATCGTGGCGCTAAACGATGATGCCTCGGTACGCCGGCTTGGCAAAGGCGATGATCGGCCCATTCACTGCCTGCAGGATCGGCTGGCGGTGGTGGCCGCACTGGAATGCGTATCGTTGGTGACCTGGTTCTCCGACGATACACCGCTGAAGCTCATCCATGCGGTCACCCCACAGGTGTTGGTCAAGGGCGGCGACTGGCCTGTCGATCAGATTGTGGGTGGCGAGTGGGTTCGGCAACACGGGGGACGGGTGCTCTCCATCCCGTTTGAACACGAGCGTTCCACCACACAGACCCTGACTAAAATTCGTGAGTCTGGACGTTAAGCCTGCACGTCACTGAGGGCCAACAGTCCTAAAAACGCAATACCGGACGCGTCCCGCAGGGTGACACGATGGGCGTTAATGGTGTCGGTCGCTGCCAGAAAATAAGCTTGCCACTGCGCAGCATAACCGCCGTGAAGCCAAAGGCTGCTGATCGGCTGATCACGCATGGCCTGCGCCACCGCCCCTATTTGTGCAAGCCCAATGCCGCTGCGAATAGCGTGGTACGAGTCCACGGGTATCGTGACATGCGCCGATGACGACGGTGTCTGCAGCCGTGCATTCAGGTCCCGGGTCTTCAGACGCAGTGCGTCTTCCATCAGGCCAATGCCCGGCAAAATCCAGCCGCCGAGAAAATGCAGATCGCCTTGCGCATCACATTGCACGACATCGATGGTGGTGGCGGTGCCGGCACTGACCACCATGTGGGTCTGGCCGGGCGACATGACACCCCGGCATGCAAGTCCCAAGGCCGAGACCCAACGGTCTGCGCCGAGCTGCTTTGGATCGCGATAGTGATTGTGAAAAGTAGTGATGCCGACGCCTTTACAGTGCAGCGTGGCCGTGGGCTCCCACGGCGCAGGGCACGGACAATCGGTGAGCCTCTCAAAGGCAGTCTGCACGGCCTGGCGAGTCGATGCAGGCCCAACACTTAACCATGACAGACGCGGTGCGCTATCTCCTGCAGCATCCCACTGCTCTCGATGCTGCTGCCATTGCGCAACCAAAACGTCGGCCGATACATCTTCGTTGTTCAACGACACCATGGGCGCCTGGGCCAACCAGTCCGCAGAAAACAGTGCAGCGGCTGGCCTCGCGACCATCTGCATTTTTAGTCTGGAATTACCTGCGTCGACCAGCAGAATCAGCTCGTGATTCATAGCGGTGCCCGCCGCAACGAGAGTTCGCCCAGCCCAATGCGTTGCACGGCCTGGGGACCGGCCAACAAAAGCTCCCCGCTGGGACAGATGCCCTGATGCGTGCCTTCGTAAAGCGCCGCGCCGGTTGAGGGATCGACCACCACCACAGCACAGCCTGCGAACGTGTCACGTTTCATAAATTCCTGCTCCCATTGCTCCGCGAAGAGTTCGCCACGCGACATACGCTCGACATCGGAGCACACCGCGTGCACCACGGCCTGCGGATCAACATCTGCCGCACCGAGAGCCCGCAAATCCGTGACGGGCCGATCCAGGGCCGGCGGCCGATCCCAATACACATTCATACCCACGCCCGCTAACCACCAGTAACGGCCCTGCACACGATGGCGGGCGGCCAGCACACCCGCGAGCTTTGCGTCCTCGGCGACGATATCGTTTGGCCACTTCAATCCAAGCCGATGGGCAAGGACCGGATGACAGCGCTCCAATGCGTGCAACACCACAAGGCTGAGTCGTGCAGGCAATGAAGACCATGCCTGCGTGTCGTCGTCTGCCTGCGGCCAGGCCAGGGTCATGGCAAGCCCCCCTTGGGGGCTGTCCTGCCACCGTCGTCCATGGCGCCCGACCCCCTGGGTCTGCTGCAACGTCCAGATCACAAATGGCGAGTCGCCGTGCGCATCCAACGCGGTAGCCCCGGGATGGCTGCCGTGCTGCAGCCTACGCAGTGCCTCACGTTGCGTCGAGTCGACGGTTTCAAGATGCTCACATGTCCACATTGTTGGCATCATAGCCCTATGAAACAGGTAAACCCATGCCTCTGAATCGTGCGGCGTCCATGATGATCGCAGGGCTGCTGTATGCGTGCGGCATTGCCGTGATTTCGTTGTCGCCCTTCACGGACTGGCGCTGGATCCCCGAATCACCACTGGCGTTTTTGTCACTGCCTTGGCCACGATATTGGACAGGCTTTGATGTGTTGGTCAATGTCGTGGCCTACGCACCCTTCGGTGTGTTGATCGGACGCAGTGTGAGCTACCGATTGCGCCACCTCACCTTGGGTGCTGCCTGGGCGCTGATCATTACCGTACTCGTCGGTATTGGGCTATCGGTGCTTCTGGAAAGCCTTCAAACCTATCTTCCAAGCCGGCGGCCCTCACTGCTCGATGTGGTGGCCAATGGGTTTGGTACGTTTCTCGGAGCGTTTCTCGCCAGCGCGTATGCCCAGAACAAATCGCGCATCCAAATCTCGGAAACACGGCCGGTTGAAATCGGCGGATTGATGCTGCTGGGTCTGTGGCTCTTAGCCCAGGCTGCGCCTCAACAAATCTGGCTTGCATTGGGCGACATTGGCATGCAGGCCGATCTTCGCCCGACCCTGACTTGGTTTTCCCCTCCGGCCCCCGATAACCCTGCCGTGCTCGCAGAGATGTTTGCAGCCCAAAGGATATTGGCCGAGGCGCTGTGTGTTGCATCGGGCCTGATTGGGTGCGCACTGATGATGCACCTGACCCTGCTGGAGTCCTCACGGTGGTTCTCCGGATACACCCCGGGCCACTGGGTCCGGACCCTGGTCATCGTGATGGCGCTGACCTTAACCGTTCGTGCCGCATGGGTTTTTCTGCTCTCTCCCTCAGGCCTGTCGTCGTGGTTCACGGCCGGCACCCAGGCTGGAGTGATCCTGGCCGCGCTCTCGGCCTACGGCCTAGCGGGCGCTCGGCCTACACAGCAGCGCGTCGTGGCCATCGCGGGCCTGCTGGTCACCATCGTGCTCGCCAACAGCCTTCCAAGCAGTGATTACGCCAGTGGTGGTGCACTGGAGTGGTCACAAGGCCGTTGGTTAAACCTTCAAGAACTCGCCAACCTGGCCGCAAGCGGCTGGCCGTTTGCTGCACTGGTCTGGCTGGCCTTCGCACTGCCCCGAAAGAGTCTTCGGGCCGTGGAGCGCGGGTTCGGTCTTCACCGAGGCCCGACCGGGCCACGTTAAAATTTCGCCATGTCTTATTTTCAAAAACACGTATTTTTCTGTATCAACGAACGTGACGAAGGTGCCGTCTGCTGTGGCGGCTGCGGGGCGGGAGAGGTCCAGGCGTACGCAAAAGAAAAAATCAAGGCCCTGAAAAAAAACGGCCGTGGAGCGATCCGTATCAATCGCTCGGGCTGTCTGGACCGTTGCGACGAGGGTCCGGTTCTGGTGGTCTACCCTGAAGGCGTATGGTACCGGTATGTCGATCAACACGACGTTGACGAGATCATTGAAGAACACCTGATTCACAACCGTCCGGTTGAGCGTCTGCGAATTTGAACGCGGCCACCGAACGTTTTTCGATTCCGGGTCCAGCCGGCGCGCTGGAGGTTGCACTGGACCGTCCTGCCGAAGGCAAGCCGATTGAAGGCCTCGCGGTCGTAGCCCATCCGCATCCCCTGTTTGGGGGCACACTCGAAAACAAAGTGGCCCAGACCATCGCCCGAACGTTTGTACAACACGGCATGATCTGCCTGCGGCCTAATTTTCGTGGCGTAGGCAAAAGCGAGGGCGCTCACGATCACGGCCATGGCGAGGTCGACGACCTCTGGGCTGCCTGGGCATGGCTGATCAATGCATGTCCAGATGTGCATGGGAAGCGCTGGATCGGCGGTTTCTCGTTTGGCGGCGTCATGGCCACACACATTGCCCACGACTGGTCCACGCATCCGGTCGCACACCAACAGCCAGAACTCAGCCGCGTTATTTTGGTGGGCCTTGGCATTTCCGAAGACCGCCGGCCCGCCGCGCCATTGACCCCAGCAGCCCGGCTCATTCACGGAGAAGACGACGAAGTGGTGTCACTTGCCAGCGTGTTGGACTGGGTTGCTCCTCAGCCCCACCCAGTCCTCGTTCTGCCCAAGACCGGCCACTTCTTTCACGCCAAGCTGCCCCTGTTACGGGACTGCATCTCGCGTTGCTTGATGGCCTAACACCGATGAGATCGCTGCAAATCGCTCGCACAGCCTTCCGCGCATTCCCGCAATCGCAACACGGTTTTGTGCGGATTCTGCTCACAATGCTGCTGACGCTGGCCGTCGGCACCTCGGCGATCGCGGCACCCGGCGCAATGCCCGCTGCCTGGCCCACACCGCCCAAAATCGCAGCACCGAACTGGATGCTGATGGATGCAACAACAGGCCAGATCCTTGCATCATCCAACCCCGACGTGCCGATTGCACCTGCGTCATTGACCAAGCTGATGACGACCTATCTCACGTTTTCGGCGCTACGCGAACGCAAACTTCGGCTCGATCAAAACGTGGCTTCGCCCGCCGAGGCCGAGATCCCACAGGGTGCACGTATGTTTTTGCTGCCCGGGAAAAATGTCTCGGTCAATGAGTTGCTTCAGGGCATGATCACGCTTGGAGCCCACGATGCGGCCATCGCGCTGGCCAAAGCCATTGGCGGATCGGAATCCGCGTTCGTCGAGCTGATGAACAAAACAGCGCAAAAGCTCGGCATGGCCAACACCCGGTTCGCAAATCCCACCGGGGTGCCCCACCCTGAGCACCTCTCGACCGTGGCCGACATCATGCGGCTCTCCAATAGCCTGATCACGGAATTTCCTGAGTACCTGCGAGAGTTTGGCCGACGCGAATTCACGTACAACGGCATACGCCAGGTGAATCGAAACCGCCTGCTGTGGCTGGACAACTCGGTGGATGGACTGATGACCGGCCGAAGTGACACAGCGGGGTTTGCGATTGCGATCAGTGCCCACCGTCCTCAGCCACTGGGCACCCGAGAGCGGATGCAGCGTCGTCTGCTGGCGGTCATTGTGGGTGCCGCCTCTGAAGAAGCGCGAGCGCAAGAGGGTCTAAAGCTTGTGAACTTCGGATTTCAACAATTCGACATCGTGCGCCTGTTTAGGGCGGACGAGGCGAGCGAGGTGGTCCCGGTGTTTAAGGGTGTGGCCGGGCACGCACGGCTGCATTTTCCAAAGGATGTGCTCGTGGCCATCCCGCGCGGCAAGGCCGATGGCATACGAACCCAGCTGGAGCGGCCCAATGCTCTGCTGGCTCCGGTAAGCATGGGGCAACCTGTAGGCCGTCTGCGCATTTGGTTAGGCCAGACTGAAATCCACCAGGTGCCCGTGGCATCTGCCGAGTCCGTGAAATCAGCGGGCCTACTGGGCCGAGCCATCGACACGCTGCGGCTGTGGTGGAAAGCGATCTGAGACAATAACGGTTTACTTTTTCAATCTCGTTCAGAAACGATCTTTCATCATGATTCAAGGTGTTCAGGGCAATCCGACGGTCTACCTTAACGGGCAATGGCTGCCCCTTCTCGAGGCCAAAGTCTCCGTGTTGGACCGCGGATTCGTCTTTGGTGATGGCATCTACGAAGTGGTGCCCGCCTACGGTGGAAAGCCCTTTCGCCTCGAGTCACATCTGCGTCGCCTCGAGCGTAGCCTGGCCGCCATTCGCATCACCAATCCCATGAATCACGAAGGCTGGAGCCGACTGTTTCATGAAGCCATCGCCCGTAACCAAGGCGATGATCAATTTGTGTATGTTCAGATCACGCGCGGTGTGGCCAAGCGAGACCATGGGTTTCCTTCGCCAGAGGTCACACCAACCGTGTTTGCAATGTCGACGCCCTTTGTTCCGCCCAGCCAGAAACTGCGTGACGAAGGGGTCGATGTCATTTCACTTCCTGATGAACGCTGGCTGCATTGCGACATTAAATCCATTGCTCTGCTGGGCAACGTATTAGCACGGCAGGCGGCAGCAGACCGTGGCGCCACCGAGGCCGTGATGTTTCGGGATGGCTTTCTCACCGAGGGTGCAGCCTGCAATATCTGGATGATCAAAGATGGAGCGTTGTGTGCACCGCTAAAAAATCATCTCGTGCTCGAGGGCGTTCGGTATGGGCTCATGGAAGAGGTCGCCGAGAAACTGCATATCCCGATTCAGATTCGTCGCATTCGTCAGGCAGAAGTCAGCACCGCCGACGAGCTGCTCATGACCTCAGCCACCAAAGAGGTGCTGCCGATTGTGCGCATGGACCAGCGTCCGGTGGGACACGCATCGCACGAGGGCAAGCCCGGGCCGCTTTACAAAAAAATTCGCCAGGCCTACGACGAGGCGATTGCCGCCACCCGTGCAGCCTGACCTGCTCCAATTTCCCTGCGCGTTCCCGATCAAAGTCATGGGGGCGCGTGTCGAGGGATTTGCAGAAACCATTGCACAAGTGATCCGGGACCATGACCCCGACTTTGATCCATCGTCGATCGAAATGCGTCCTAGCCGGCAAGGCAACTATCTGGGCCTCACGGTGACGGTTAACGCGCAATCGCGCGAGCAGCTCGATACCATCTATCGGGCCTTGACCGGGCACCCCATGGTCAAAGTCGTGCTCTGATCATGAAACGCATCGTGCTGCGCAACGCCGATGTGGCACACACCCTCGACGCTATGCGCCGTTTCACCGAAACGCGTGATGCAAACACCCCTGATGAGCTCTGGCAGGTCGAGCATCCGCCCGTATTCACACTCGGACAGGCTGGAAACCCTGCGCACATTCTGGATGCCGGATCAATCCCGGTGGTCACAACCGAGCGCGGTGGGCAAGTCACCTATCACGGGCCAGGCCAGGTGGTGGTCTACACACTCATCGACCTTCGACGCCTTGGACTCTATGTCAAAGACACGGTCTGTCGACTTGAACAGGCCATGATCGATACCTTGAAACACTTTGGAATTCCCAACGCAGCACGCAAGCCCGACGCCCCGGGTGTCTATGTTCCCGACCCGCAAGCGCGTGACGGCAACCAGCTTGCGAAAATCGGGGCTATCGGGCTGAAAGTCGCCAAAGGCAGCACCTACCATGGGGTAGCGCTCAACAATCACATGGACCTGGCTCCATTTGAACGCATCAATCCCTGCGGTTATCCTGGGTTACGCACGGTCGACATGGCTACAATGGGCGTCAACGTTGATTGGAATGATGTCGCAGACCGGCTCTGCGATTTGATCGAGCACCACCTGCACCGAACACCATGACCGCATACGATCCGCTTAAAAAACAAAAGGGTGCCGAAAAGACATCGCGCATTCCCATCAAGGTGGTGGCCAGCGATCCTCTGCCCAAGCCCGAGTGGATTCGTGTCAAAGCAGCGGCAGCATCTTCGCGGTTTATTGAGATCAAACAGATTCTTCGTGAACACCGGCTCCACACCGTCTGCGAAGAGGCCTCCTGCCCCAATATCGGCGAGTGCTTCGGCAAGGGCACAGCCACCTTCATGATCATGGGCGATAAATGCACACGTCGCTGTCCGTTTTGCGATGTCGGCCACGGACGGCCCGATCCGCTTGATCCCCAAGAACCCGAGAATCTCGCCAAGACAATTGCTGCGCTTAAGCTTCGCTATGTGGTGATCACCAGTGTAGATCGAGACGATCTGCGCGATGGTGGAGCCCAGCATTTTGTCGACTGCATTCGCAGGGTGCGAGAGCTCTCACCGCAGACCCAAATCGAAGTCTTGGTGCCCGACTTTCGTGGGCGGCTGGACCGGGCGCTGGACATTCTGAAAGCTGCTCCTCCCGACGTGATGAATCACAATCTGGAGACCGTGCCTCGACTCTACCGGGAGGCCCGGCCCGGATCCGATTACCAGCACTCACTCACGCTGCTCAAACAATTCAAGGTTGAGGTGCCGGGTGTTCCGACCAAAAGCGGGCTGATGGTTGGCCTCGGCGAAACCGATGAAGAGATCGTAGAGGTCATGCGCGACATGCGGGCCCACGACATTGACATGCTCACGATTGGCCAATACCTAGCGCCCTCGAACAGCCACCTGCCAGTGAAGCGTTATGTGCACCCCGATGTATTTGCGCATTTTGAACGTGAGGCCAATGCTATGGGCTTTACCCACGCCGCAGTCGGTGCCCTGGTGCGGTCTTCGTACCATGCGGATCAACAGGCCCACCAGGCCGGCTTTTTTCAACCAGCGTAATCTGCCCACCCCGCCGTTTGAGCCAAACGGCGCTTACGGCACTGCTACCACGACTGCTTTCTAGCCCAGCTCCTTGGCAAGGATTCGGCGTAGCTCGGAGAAATTCGGTTCGCCCACATAACGCTTGATCACATTGCCTTTTGCGTCGACTAAAAACGTCGTCGGCGTGACCGAGACATCGCCGTATGCCTTCGCCCAGGCATTGTCTTGATCATGGATCACGAGAAACGGCAGCTGTCGATCTTTGACAAATGTTGCGATGTAATCCGGCCGGTCATAGCTCATGGCCACTGCAATGGTGGTGTAACCCTTGGCCGCAAATTCCTGGTGCACAGCCATAAGGTCTGGCATTTCTTTTACACAGGTGACGCAGCTCGTTGCCCAGAAATTCACCAGATAAGGCTTGCCCTGCAGCGCGCTTGACGACACTGCTTGGCCTGAAATCGTTTGGCCGGTGAGAACAGGTGCGGGCGTTGCACGCAGCACGAAGGCTGCCGCGAGGGCGATCGCCCCCAGAATCAGCAGCACGGCCAAAAGGGGTTTTTTCGATGATCGGGAGGCTTGGGGTGTGGAATTCATAAATGGCATTATAAGAACATGAAATCGATTGACCTTCACATTGAAGGCATGACCTGTGCAGCCTGCTCGAGCCGTATCGAAAACGTACTGAACAAACTTCCGGGTGTGCATGCTGAAGTAAGCCTGCTGGAACACCGGGCACGCATCTCGGGTCTGGATACCGACACGGCCATCGCAACGATTCGTCGCGCAGGCTACGACGCATGGCCAGTGCGCACCGCGAAAGACGGCACCACTCAAACCACAGCGCATCAGACCCATGGTCGACTGCAACAGTTCCGCCTGATGATAGCCATCATCGGCCTGTTGGTGATGGCCGCGGAGATGGGAAGCATGCTCGCAGGCCATCACGGCCTTGTACCTGTAACCGTCCAGTGGTCGGTGGCAACGATCATGCAGACCTTGGTGGCCTGGCCGTTTTATCGGCAGGCCTGGCGGGCAGCGCAGGCTGGCACTGCAAGCATGGAGACGCTGGTCAGCATCGGCACCCTTGCGGCCTATGGCTGGTCGTGCGCGATGGCGTTTGATCTGCTGCCAAGTTACATGTCCGATGACGCTGCGACCGCGGGCCTCTACTTCGAGACGTCCGTTGTGGTGCTGGCCATGCTGACCCTCGGCCGGGCCGTGGAGGGTCGGGCCCGAGCACAGGCACTGTCTGCGATTGCCCAGCTGACGCGTCTCGATCAGAACCCTGTTGAAGTCCGACGTGCGGATGGCCAATGGGCTTGGACGGCCCCCGACGAAGTCGCGGTAGGAGACGACATTCGCATCCAGCCCAACACGGCCATTGCACTTGATGGCGTGATCACACACGGCAGCACCGACGTCGACGAGAGCAGTCTCACCGGTGAGAGTCAGCCCGTGACCAAAACCGTAGGCGAACTCGTGTATGCAGGCTGCACCAACCTCACGGGTCAGGTGATTGTTCGGGTCAGTGTGCCGTGGAATGCCACACGACGGGCCACCATCGGCGATCGAATTCTTAAGGCGTTAAGCTCACGGGCCCCGATTGCTGCAGCAGCAGACCGTGTGGCCTCCGTGTTTGTGCCGGCTGTAGTGATCATCGCACTCCTTACGTTAGTAACTGTCACGGCATGGACACGGGATATGGGACAAGCGCTCTCGCATGCCGTAGCCGTGTTGGTGATTGCATGCCCTTGTGCACTGGGGCTCGCCACGCCTGCTGCCGTGGCAGCGGGCCTTGCCCGGGCCGCACAACATGGATGGCTGTTTGGCAGTGCGAACGCCTTGCAACGGGCAGCTGAAGTCCGCCACGTGGTGTTTGATAAAACAGGGACCTTATCGTCAGGCCGCCCCGTGGTCGTTGCCACCACTGCAGCATCCGCCTGGCCGGAATGGTTAGCGTGCGCAACAGCCGCTGAACGCGGAGTAGAGCACCCCTTGGCGGGAGCGCTATTGTCCTATGCCGCTGGCCGAGACCTTCCACAGGCGCAGAGTGTATGCGTGCACCCCGGATTCGGGGTAAGCGCAGAGTGCATCATCGCCGGGCGTTCCGCAGCTCTGCACGTTCGCGTTGGCCAGCCCGGATGGATCAGCGGTGCGCCGGCTGAGCTGGCATCACAGCACACCGATGCGAGTGCGATCGATGTCGAGCATGACGGCATATGGGCAGGCCGCATCTGGGTAGTGGACATGCCTCGGCCCGATGCACACGATGCGATCCGACTGCTGACAAAGCATGGGATCAGCGTGGAGATGCTGACCGGCGACCGCGGACCAGCTGCCCAACGCATCGCCCAGGCGTTAGGCATCGCGCATGTTCAGGCCCAACAAACGCCCGAAAAAAAAGCCGAGCATCTCGAGCGTTTTGCGCTCCAACGGCGCTATGCGGCCATGGTGGGCGACGGTATCAATGACGCCTCTGCCATGGCCCATGCCCATCTGGGAATAGCCATGGCATCGGGTGCCGGCCTGACCCTGGAAACTGCAGACGTCACCATCGCAAATGCATCACCACTCGTAGGCGTGGCCCAAAGCCTGATACTCGCACGGCAGGTAATGCGGCGAGTTAAAGAAAATCTATTCTTCGCGTTTGCGTTTAATACACTTGCCATTCCGCTGGCCGCATTTGGCAAGCTCTCGCCAACGATTGCTGGCGCGGCCATGGCCATCAGCTCCTCGCTTGTCATGATCAATGCGGCACGCCTGTTGCGCTGGTCTCCAACACCTTAACCACCCGAGTGAAAGAAAATTCCATGGCATCCAACATATTTGAGATCGACGGCATGACCTGCGGCGGATGTGAAAAGTCAGTCACCCGATGCATTGAAGGCATCGCCCATGTCAACGCGGTGCGCGTAGACCGGCACGAACGCAAGGCCGTGGTGACCTGGTCGGACACCGCAAGCGAGCAGGACCGGCTCACAAGCCGGGACCTGATCTGCGATCGCGTCGGTGCTGCAGGTTTTGAATGCCGGCCGTTGGATTGACGGCCCGGCGACTTATCGGATCGGTGTAACCGAAGGCCCGACATCATTGGTCGGGGTGACCGTGGTTCCAGGAGTGGGTGGCGCAACATTGGCCGCAGGAGCAGCGCCCGGTGCTGGCGAGGCGCCCGACGACTGGGTCTGAATACGCTTCAACTCAGCCTCGGTAATCGTCTCAAAAGCGCGCACCACACGCCGAACGCCCGAAATACGTGCGGCGATATCCGCAGCACGATTGGCCTCGCGCTCGGTCACCAGCCCCATGAGGTACACCGTGCTGGACTCGGTAAACACTTTGATCACATTGGCCTGAAGGTCCTTGGCCTCGATCAGGGCAGCCTTCACTCGAGTGGTCAAAACCGTGTCCGCCCCATAACTGCGTACCGACGGGGGAAGGCCGAGTGCGACCTCATTGATCACCGAGCGCACGTTTTCAATCTGGCTCACCAGCCGTGCCGCCTCGGCTTTCGTGGCTTCATTCGGAACAAAGCCGGTCAGCAAAACAACGCGGTTGTAGCTGGTCACGCTCAGCGAAACCTGCTCAGATTTAAACCGTTCGCGAAAACGATTAAAGGCCTTGAGCTCAATGGCCTGATCATCGGTCTGGGCGCCTGTGGTACGACGATCGGCAATCGACAGCGCACCCCCTACCATGCCGGTGGCCACCACAGGAAAGCAGCCGGACAGCAACACGGTGCTTGCACACACTACAGACAAGGTTAGAACCGAGAGAATGTTTCGCATACCTGTCCTCTATAAGAAGGCTCTGATTATAAAACCCCATCGGCCTGAAAAGCAGCCGGGATCCATTGCAGTTCCCCACCATCCAGGGCCACGACATCAAAACGAATGCACGAGTATGTGACGCTTTGATGACGGCTCAGCCAACACTGGGCCGCACGCACCACACGTCGCTGTTTGTGAATATCAATGGTCTGTACAGCAGAGCCGAAACGAGAGGGCCGTCGGGACCGAACCTCGACAAAGACCAGTATCGTCCGCTCCCGCATCACCAAATCGAGTTCTCCGACTCGAAAGCGTGCGTTACGGTCCACGACCTCAAGGCCCTGAGACTGCAAATACCGCAAGGCCGCCAGCTCGGCAGCCCTGCCCTGCTGCTGTGCCCATGGCAGGGCTTTTAAGGGAGAATTCGACGATGGACCCGCACTCATTTCCGGCCGGATTGTATGTAGCTGCCACGCCCATCGGCCACCTGGCCGATATCTCCGAGCGGGTGCGGCAGGCGCTCACCCACTGCGACCGTATCTATGCAGAGGACACACGACGGACCCAGGCCCTGCTCAACGCGCTGGGAATTTCACGCAAAAAACAGAGCGTGCTTGCCCTGCACGACCACAATGAACGCACGGTGCGCGATGAGGTCGTGGCTGCCATCGCAGACGGCGAATCTGTGGTGCTGGTCTCTGATGCAGGCACGCCGGCCATCAGCGACCCTGGATTTTTAACCGTAGGTGCTGTCTGGGGTGCGCAGCTTCCTATTGTTCCGCTGCCCGGCCCGAGCGCGGTGACGTGCGCAGTAAGCGTCAGCGGGTTTGCCCGCTGGCCCCTGTGTTTTTGGGGGTTTGCCCCCACCAAATCAAGTGCACGCCGTGAATGGCTACAAGAGATTGCGCGGCATGCGGGGGTGGCGGTGATGTTTGAAGCGCCGCACCGCGCCGATGCGTCACTGCACGATTGCGCTGAGATCTTTGGGGCGGATACCCCGATGCTGTATGCCCGCGAACTGACCAAACAACACGAGACACTGATCCGTGGATCGATTCAAACCGTGATCACCAGAATCGCCGACATTCAAGCGCGTGATCCGGGGGCGGCCAAAGGCGAACTGGTCTGGGTGTTTGACTTAGGAGAGGCCAAAACATCAAACCACAACGACGAGGAGTTGACGGCCTGGGCACAGACCCTGGCCGGGGAGATGTCGGCAGCCAATGCAGCAAAGTGCCTAGTCAAACGCCTCGGGGTAGACCGTGACACGGCCTACCAGGCAGTGCTCAACGCCGCGGCGGCAAAAAAATAAATGCGCTAACTGCGGTGAATTAACGCCGCTTGGCCTTGCGCTCGAGGGCAATCAAGTGGTCAACCACCTGGAGGGCACGGGCATGACTGCCGCCGACCATGGCCGGCGAGGTAAGGTAGCGGCCATTGATGCCAAACGTAGGCACCCCTTCAATCTTGTACGCTGCAGTCAATGCGTTGGCCCGTTTTTGCTGCGTCTGAACACCGAAGGAATTCCAAGTGGATTCAAATTTCGCAACATCGATGCCCTGTTTTTTAGCCCACTCCGAAATCTCCATCAGCATGCTCATTGAATTGCCGCGCTGATGAATTTCTTCAAAGACTTTGGGCGTAAGCTTTTCCAACAACCCGAGGGCATCAAGCGTGTAGAAAATTTTCTGATGGACATCGCCACGAAACGCAACATGGACTTTTTTAAAGACGACATCCGAGGCTAGACCCGCCTTCCATTTATTGACATGCGGCTCAAGGTGGTAGCAGTGGGGGCAGGCATACCACAAGAACTCCAGTACTTCGATCTTTCCGGGCGCCGATGTGGCCACCGGCTCACGAAGGACTTTGTAATCAATGCCTTCGTCAATCGGCTGTTGGGCGTAGACGCTGCCCCAAGGGGCCAGCAACGAAACAAGGCTTAACGAGAGGGTTCGTCGGTGCAGATTCATAAGGATGTTTGTAGAACCAATTAACGGACAGTGACGCGGACCACACTGGAATCAATCCCATTCTCGGACACGCGTGCTTTGGCTTTGTTCAATTCTTCAATCGACGCATAGGGCCCAAGCCGGACCCGATGCAGCGTGACCCCGTCCTTGGTGGTATCGCTCACCTTGGCCTCAAAGCCGAGGATCGCCATTCGGGCCCGCATCTGCTCAGCATCCTCGACCGCGCGGAATGCGCCGACCTGGATCAGGTACGTCAGCCCCGTGGGCGAGATAGCCTTGGTATCAAGACCCGCATCGGCGGCCGTCTCAACCTCACCCGCATCTTTGGACAGAAGGCCTTTGTTAGGGTCGATGGCCTCTTCCGCCTCCGGAGGCGCGGCCGCTGGCCTGGATTTATCACTGCTGGCCTTGGTACCGACACGGTCTACAAAGGGCAACGGCGACTGGGTGATGTAGAGCGCGATCAGCGCAGAGAGCAGAAGCCCTAGCGCAAGGCCAGCAGAAAACGGGCTAAGTCGAGAAATGAGACTGGGAGCCTTGGACTTGGCGCGTGAGTTCGGGACAGCACTGGGTCGCATGGCCAAAGACTCTACCACTTACATGCGCGTGGGTGAGGAAACCCCGAGCAGTCCAAGCCCCAAACGCAACACGCGCGCTGTGGCGGCCACAAGCGTCAGACGGGCCCAACGCAGGCTCGGGTCATCCATCAAGACGCGCTCGCTGTTGTAAAACCCATGAAAATCCGCAGCCAAATCACGCAAATAAAACGCCATGACATGGGGGGAGAGCTCCTGGGCAGCGGCCATGATGGTCTGGGGAAACTCGGACAGCCGGTTGAGCAATACCTGTTCTTTAGGGGCCGATAACAGGCTCAGATGTTGCCCGTGATCATCGCTCACCGCCTGCGCAAACAGTGTGCTGTCCTGCACATCGGCCTGGGCCAATACACTGCAGCAGCGGGCATGGGCGTATTGAACGTAGTAGACCGGGTTGTCTTCGCTGCGCGACAGGGCCAAATCCACATCAAACACAAATTCACTGTCGGCCTTTCGTGAGACCAAGAAAAACCGAACAGCATCGCGACCGCGCTGCTCGTCCACGGCAATAAGCTTATCGGTTGGATCGTCGATTTCACCAGACCAGGTGATCAGGTCGCGCAGCGTGACATAACTTCCCGCACGCTTAGAAATTTTTACTTCCTGGCCGCCCCGCATCACGGTCACCATCTTGTGCAGCACGTAATCGGGGAAGCCCTTCGGTATGTTGAGGCCAAGGGCCTGCAGTCCCGCGCGCACGCGGGCGATCGTTCCGTGGTGATCAGACCCTTGGATGTTGATCGCCTTGGTAAATCCACGCTGCCACTTGGTCACGTGATACGCGACATCCGGAACAAAATAGGTGTATGTGCCATCTGACTTGCGCATCACACGGTCTTTGTCGTCACCAAAATCGGTGGAACGCAGCCAGAGCGCGCCCTCATGCTCATAGGTATAGCCACTGCGCACCAGGCCCTCTACTGCCGACCGGACACGGCCTTCCGTGTACAACGAAGACTCCAAGTAATAGCGATCAAACGCCACGCCAAACGCACGCAGATCCAGATCCTGCTCATGACGCAGGTAGGTGACAGCAAAGCGACGAATTGCATCAAGATCATCAAGATCACCGGCCGAGGTGACCGGCTCGCCATCAAACGCGCTCACTGTCTGCTGTTCGATATAAGCCTGTGCGATCTCGGCGATGTAATCACCACGATAGCCATCGGCCGGAAATCCTGGGTCGTCAATCGCAATGCCTTTGGCACGGGCCTGCACCGAAATCGCGAGGTTATGGATTTGTGCGCCCGCATCGTTGTAGTAAAACTCGCGTGAGACGCGTAGACCGCTGGCCTCTAACATCGCGGCCAAGGTGTCGCCAAGGGCCGCCTGTCGGCCATGGCCGACATGCAATGGGCCGGTGGGATTGGCCGACACGAACTCGAGCAGCACGTGGGGGGCATCTGCGGCGACCGGTTGCGTGCCGAAGGTCTCAGGAGCCTGCGCAATGGCGCGGACAACAGATGCACGCGCGGCCGCTTGCAGTCGAAAGTTAATAAACCCCGGTCCCGCAACATCAATCTCCTGCACAAGCGATATGCACCCCGGCTGATCCTTCAGCAGCATCGCCAGACGCTGGCCGATCTTCGGTGGTGGCATGCCCAGCGGCTTGGCCAATCGCAATGCAATGTTGCTCGCAATATCTCCGTGTTCCGGTTGACGGGGTTTCTCGAGACTGGCCATCACCGCGTCGGGGGTGAGGTCGGCCAGAGATTTAGACTGCTCGTCGGCCAGGCTGCAGACCGCCTGAAATAAAACGTCTGCGAGTTGTTGTCGTTGCAAATCGAGCATGTCGGAGGCAGATCAAGGGTTGGCGCGTCTGGCAGGAATCGAACCTGCGACCCTTGCCTTCGGAGGGCAATACTCTATCCACTGAGCTACAGACGCGTTTTCGGCCTCGGGACGCATGGCCCCAAGACGGGATGAAGGGTCAGATTCTACCTTTAGGGGGCTAGTTACTTGAATTTCAACAACTTTTGACCCCTCCCGGCCCGAAACCTGGCGATAATTGCTGCGGCGCAGTACCATGGCGGGCCGGACGCAAAGATCTGTCCCCGAAAATACAACCCAACGCCTGTCCTTGCCCACACCTGTCTATGCCGGATTCACCCACCACTTCAGTCGTTCTCTCCGTCAACATCGGTTCTTCATCCCTGAAGTTTTCCGCACACCCTGTCGACCATTCCAGCGACGAACCCCGCGCACTACCCTCGGTATTCGGCGGCAACATCCAAGGATTGGAGCCCGGAGGCCAGCCCTTCGTGACGTGGCAAAGCGGCGGTGCGACGCATAAAGAGTCGCTCGCGATACAGAGCACTGAGGACAGCCTGGCGGCCGCGTTGCGGGTATTAAAAACTATTCTTCAACGAGAGCTTCAAGGCAAAGAGTGCATAGCCGTAGCGCATCGCGTTGTGCATGGTGGCGATCATTTTTCCAAAGGGATCGTGGTTACGCCTGACGTGTTAAACGAATTGCACTCCCTTGACCCTTTAGCGCCCCTTCACCAGCCCTTTAATTTAAGAGGCATCCAGGCCTTCATCGAAGCCTTTGACCATGTGCCGCAGGTGGCCTGTTTTGATACGGCATTTCACTGCCGTATCTCGCGGGCTGAAAAAACCTTTCCTCTAAACCAATCGTTGTATGAAGAGGGTGTACGTCGCTACGGATTTCATGGCCTCTCGTACCGCTACATCTCATCGCGACTGGCCGAGGTCACACCCGCTGCACAGAAACGTCTGCTGATGGCGCATTTGGGCAGCGGCTCGAGCCTGTGTGCCTGCTTAAACGGGAACAGCTTCTCGACCACGATGGGATTTTCTGCCGTCGGCGGCCTGATGATGGGCACGCGCTGCGGCGATTTAGACCCCGGCGTGATTCTGTATCTGGTGCAGCATGGCTATGACGCAAAAGCACTTGAAAATCTTTTGTACCGCCAGTCGGGTCTCAAAGGCTTATCAGGCATCTCGGCCGACATGCGACGATTGCGCGAGGATGGAAGTGACGAGGCACGGTTTGCCATTGAGGTCTATGAGCGGCGCGTGATCCGAGAGGCCGGCGGCCTGATCGCTGCAATGGGCGGCATCGATGCACTTGCTTTTGCGGGCGGTATCGGCGAAAACGACCGCCAACTGCGCCACGATGTCTGTGAAGGCCTCGGGTTTTTGGGCCTGCGCCTCGACAAACAGGCGAATCAATCGGCGCCGAACAACACCATCACGCCCATTCATGCGGCCGACAGCCGCGTAGAGGTCTGGGTGGTTCCGACCGATGAAGGCATTGTTGCTGCGGAGGAGGCGCTGGCGCTACTCTTACCGGCATGTCACTGATTGTTCTATCGCAGGCATGCCTCGCATTTGGCCATGTTGACCTTCTTGCCCAAGCCGACTTCACCCTCAGCGAAAACGAGCGCATCGGCCTGATTGGCCGAAACGGCACGGGCAAATCCTCGCTTCTCAAAATTCTTGCCCGTGAGCAGCAGGCCGACTCCGGCGTGTTGCAGATGCGGCAGGGCCTGCGCACTGCCTTTCTTGCACAAGAGCCCGTGCTCGATGCAAACGCCAGCATATTCGATCATGTGGCCACGGGCTTGTCCGAGGCGGTGGCATTGCGTCGCACGTTTGAAACCCTAGACCATGAACGCGATCATCAACAGGCAGAAGCACTCACCGCCCGCCTTGATGCACTCAATGGATGGGCCTGGGAGCAACAGGTCGACGAAGTGCTTCAGCGTCTGCGGCTCGACCCACATGCGGCCATCGGCAGTCTTTCCGGCGGAAATAAAAAACGTGTTGCGTTAGCGCAGGCCTTGGTGGCCCAGCCCGATGTGCTGCTTCTGGATGAGCCCACCAATCACTTGGACATTGATTCCATCCTCTGGCTCGAGGAGCTTTTAAAGGAGTTTCAGGGGTCCATCGTATTGGTCACCCACGACCGTACATTTCTTGATCATGTCTGCACCGCCATCGTGGAGCTTGATCGCGGACAGTTAAAACGTTATCCCGGACATTTTTCAGCCTATCAGCTTCAAAAAGAGCAAGAACTCTCAGCAGAGGCGCTGGCCAATGCACGGGCCGACAAACTTCTTGCACAAGAGGAAGTGTGGATACGAAAAGGTGTTGAAGCCCGGCGCACGCGAAGCGTCGGCCGTATTGCCCGGCTTGAAAAACTCCGCCAAGAGCGTGCAGCACGACGCGAGCTGATGGGCCGAATCAAATTGGATGTGGCCAGCGGAGAACGCAGCGGAAAAATTGTGGCCGAATTGACGGGCGTGACCAAGCAGTTTGGGGGCAACACCGTGATTCATGATTTTTCATGCACGGTGCTTCGTGGCGACAAGATTGGCATTATCGGACCCAACGGCGCCGGCAAAACCACGCTTCTTAAAACCATTCTCGGGGTTCTCGCCCCAGACGAAGGCGGCGTAAAGCTCGGAACGAAGCTCGAGATCGCCTATTTCGATCAAATGCGTGATGCCCTTGATCTGGAGTCTTCTCTCGAAGACTTCATCAGCCCGGGCAGTGAGTGGATCGAAATCAATGGTGAACGTAAACATGTAAAGAGTTACCTCGGTGACTTTCTCTTTGCCCCAGAGCGGGCCGCATCGCCCGTAAAAAGCCTCTCCGGCGGCGAACGAAATCGGCTCCTGCTGGCCCGGCTGTTTGCAAGGCCTGCCAACGTCTTGGTGCTGGATGAACCCACCAATGACCTGGATGTGGAGACTCTGGATCTTTTGGAAGAACTGCTCCAGGGCTACTCAGGTACCGTGTTTTTAGTCAGCCATGACCGCGCCTTTCTGGACCAGGTCGTCACAAGTGTGATCGCCTATGAAAACAATGCCACCTGGCGGCAGTACGTGGGCGGCTACGACGACTGGATTCGGCAGCGAGGATCCGATGCTCCACCGCAACGATCGAAGACGGCACCGAATGACACGCTCAAAAAAGCGGCGCCATCTGCCGTGCCGGGTTCAGCAGCGGGTGGCAGTCCAGCCCCCAAAGCGATGAAGGCGCTGAAACTAAACTCAAAAGAAAAACAAGAATTGGCGGCACTGCCTGACCGTATTACCGACCTTGAAAAAGAGCAGGCTGAGATCAGCCGTCAGCTGGCCGATCCCGCGACGTACAAAGAGGACGGATCCCGTGTTGCGCAGCTCCAGTCCCGATTCGCAGAGATTGAATCGTTAAACGAGGCACTCTTGGTCCGATGGGAGGAGCTTCTGGCGCGGCACGAGGCCAGCAACTAGCCCCTAGTGCAACGCGGTTGACGCCGTGACTTCGGGGCTGTCCGCCCTTAGAGAAAACACAGGAATCTGGGCCTCAAAGACGGTCGCATCGTCAGCAATGCAGACATAAGTGCCATGCATGCTGCCCACGGGGCTATGAATCTGTGTGCCACTGTTGTAGGTGAAGCGCTCGCCGGGCTGCAACAAAGGTTGCTGGCCGACCACACCAAGGCCTTTTACCTCTTGATGATTGCCTTTGGCGTCTTCAATGATCCAATGCCGGCCCATGAGCTGGGCGGCAATATCGCCAACGTTTTTGATCGTGACGACGTAGGCAAAGGTATACACGCCCGACGGTGGGTCTGACTGCTCTGGCAAAAATTGAGGTACGACCGAGACATCAAATTTTGGTGCGGGCATATTTCATCAACCGATCAAAACAAAATCAAACGATAAACCATGGACACTTCGCCTTGAGACCCACCATCCGGGATAGGTGGCCAGGGCGGACCGCCAAGCACAGCTGGACGCACGCCACCGTAGACGGCGAGCTAGACCTCCACCGGATCGACATCGACATGCCAATCCAGTTCCCGGCGCCCGGCCATCCAATCTTCTGCGACGGAAAGTAACTGATGCAGTAGCGGGCGTGACCCCGACTCCAACACAATCTGGCCACGCCATCTCCCAGCCTGCATTTCGGGGTATCGGGCGACGGGCCCATAGGCAGAAATGGGCCAGTTTTGTTGCGCAGCAAATTGCTGCAGGTCGTCGCGCAACGAGCGCAGCAATTTTCGGGCGTGCGCTTCGTCCCGATGGGCTGCCCGAACCGCAGCCATATGCGAAAAGGGCGGCAGGTGTGCAGACTCACGGTCGGCCAATTCCGCCTGGGCAAAGCCGGCCACATCCTGCTGCAAAAGATAGGTGTACAGACGGTGCTGCGGGTAGCGGGTCTGGATCAACACGCGGGCCGGAACGCCGGACTGCTCATGCCGGCCGGCACGCCCCGCCACCTGAATCAGGGTCGCAAAAAGCCGCTCCGGCGCCCGAAAATCTGGGTTGATGAGCTGCGTGTCGGCGTCCGCAACCACAACCAGACGCATGCGGGCAAAGTCATGGCCCTTTGCAAGCATCTGGGTCCCAACCACGATATCAACCTCATGGCGCTGGATCTTCTCGATTTCCACTGCCAGGGCCTTGCCCTGCCGAACGGTATCGCGATCGATACGCAAGATCCTGGCCTGGGGAAATACTGCAGCAAGCGTATCTTCAAGACGTTGCACGCCACGTCCTATCGGAGAGAGATCAGTATCGCCACAATCGGGGCACTGCCGCGGAACCGTTGACCCGATTCCGCAATGGTGGCATTGAAGCCGCCATGGACCGGCCGATGCTCGGTCACTGGAAGCGGTCCGCTCCGGGCGGTGCAACACGGTAGCCACCCCACAGTCGCCGCAACGGGAGGACCATCCACAGCTCGGGCAGGAGAGCACCGGCGCATAGCCCCGACGATTCAAAAAGACCAACGCCTGGCCACCGTCAGCCAACACCTGCGCGATGGCCTGCCGGCTTTTCTCCGACAACCCCTCTTTCGCGGGATCCTTCAGCGTATCGATCAACTCGATGGGGGCAGCCGGCTCCCCGGTCGCCCTTCGGGGAAGGGATACAACCGAATATTTGTTGCGCTTGATCTGGGCCCAGGTTTCAGTGGACGGCGTTGCGCTACCCAGTACCAGCGTGGCACCGAGATGCTGCGCACGCCATACCGCCAAATCACGGGCTGAGTACCGCATGCCCTCTTGCTGTTTGTACGAGTGATCGTGCTCTTCATCCACCATGATCAAGGAAAGGCGTGGCATGGGGGTCATGACAGAAAGCCGGGTACCGATCACAAGGCGTGCCTTGCCCGTAGATGCCGACAGCCAGAGTCTGGCCCTCTCCCGCTCAGAAACCTCGCTATGAAGCACAGCGATCTCAACGCCCTCGAGGGCCTGGGCAAATCGCGCCACGAGCTGGGGTGTGAGCCCGATCTCGGGAACCATGACCAGTACCTGGGCAGACGGATCAGAGGAAATGGTGCGTCGTGCGGCCTCGGTGTAGACACGCGTCTTTCCCGAGCCGGTCACCCCGTGCAACACAACGACGCCAGGCGCATCCATGGCCGCCAGGGCCTTCGACTGATCGGGATTGAGCGTATGCTCACTTTCTTGGATACGCCTGTCTGACTTGGATACCTTTTTGCTTGGCGACTCCAAACTCCGCCAGAGGCGTTCGAAGTTGCTACCCGACGGCTTGATCGCAAAATTTCTGGGGTCGCGCAACCACTTTGGCACCAGACCCGCCACAATCGTGCCCAGAGGCCGACGGTAATAGCGGGCGGCAAAGGCCATCATGGCTATCCACGCGGGGTCTGCCGCGGGAAGCTCTGAGACCACTGCCTTGATCGGCTTTATTTTTTCAGGCGCTAACGGAGGGCCGCGATCACCGGCAAGCACCTGATCAACGCCCATGAGCTTCCAATCAACCACCATACCGAGCACGTCTCGCCGACCCAAAGGGACCCAGACCCAGGTGCCGTGCAGCAATGGCGGCCCTGTCCAAGAATAGTCCAGCGTGGCCGCGATCGGCGCATCGACCGCCACCGAAATCAATGGGTTCGAACCTGTGGACAAGTCTGTGAGCAAGTAAGGGGCAGAAGGACTTAATTATCCTTCAGCAAAATGCGTGGACGTGAGTCCTTGCTGAATGAAAATTCAAATTTATCGAATAATCAATTAGTTACATGACTATTCTTATTCGGACTGATAGAAAAATACTGCAACAGTGCAAAAAAGCGCTCTGTGCATAAAGCAGGGCTAACGCACCGAATCAGCGCAGTTTTTTAGAGTAGTTAGCGACCGCTTCGACGAGGCATGCGACGTTGTCGGGGGGCGTGTATTGCGATATCCCATGGCCAAGGTTGAAGACATGGCCTACCCCTTTGCTGACCGGTCCAAAGCTCTCCAATGTACGCGCGACCTCGGCACGGATGTGTTCAGGCGTGCCCAGAAGACTTGCCGGATCGAGATTTCCCTGGAGGCAACACCGATCCCCAATAAGGCTGCGTGCCTGACCAAGATTCGTGGCCCAGTCCAGCCCCACCGCGTCAGCGCCTGTCGCGGCGATGGAGGGAAGCCACTGGCCGCCCCCCTTCACAAACGCAATAGTGGGTGTGGGCTCACCATCAGTCTCACCCTTCGACTTTCGAATACCAATACTGGCCAATTTCACGTTCTCAATGATGGACCGAATGTACTTTTGCGAGAATCGTTCGAAATGCGCCTCGGGTAAAAAGCCGCCCCAAGAATCAAACACCATGACGGCGTCAGCGCCTGCCTCAATCTGCATGATCAGGTAGTCCGAGACAGCCTGGGACAGCTTCTCTAAAAGTTGCTGCAGCGCATCAGGTCGGCTGTACATCCACTTTCGAACATCCATGAAGTCATCGCCGCTTGAGCCGCCATTGATCATGTAACAGGCCAGGGTCCAAGGACTCCCTGAGAACCCAATCAATGGGACCCGCTGCTGAAGCGATTGTTTGATGGTGGAAACAGCGTCTGCAACATAACGCAGTTCAGTGGTCGGATCGAGACGACCAAGTGCAGCAATATCCGCCTCAGATTCAATTCGTTTTTTAAAACGGGGGCCTTCCCCCTGCACAAAATAAAGGCCCAGACCCATGGCATCAGGGATCGTCAAAATGTCAGAAAACAGGATGGCGGCATCGAGACCAAACCGATCAATCGGCTGAAGAGTCACCTCGCAGGCCAGCTCGGGGTTCTTGCATAGGCCCATAAAATCGCCTGCCTGCTTTCGTGTTGCGTTGTACTCGGGCAGATAACGCCCCGCCTGACGCATCAGCCAGACGGGCGTGCGCTCCGTCGGCTGGCGCTTTAATGCGCGCAGAAAAAGATCGTTTTGAAAGGATTGGGGCATGGGGACGGTCGCTCGGCTGGTGTGGGGCAGTGGCGCACCCGGGGGTGACGAAGAGGTGTCAGGGCGATGCCTGACACCCCAAAAACATTACTTCTTCTTGCGAAGCCGTTGAATGGCTTGGATTTCGGCGATCGCTTCCATCAGCTCGGCCTGGGCCTTGGCGTAATCCATTTCGGCTGCCTTGCTCGCGAGGGACTCTTCGGCTTTGCGCTTGGCCTCAAGCGCCTTGGCCTCATCGAGATCCTTGCCACGGATGGCCGTGTCGGCAAGCACAGTGACACCGCGAGGCTGGACTTCAAGAATGCCGCCGGCAACAAAGACCAGCTCCTCAGTCTCTGGGCCGCCGTTTTGAATACGTACACAACCAGGCTTGATTCGGGTGATCAAGGGAACGTGTCCCGGCAAAATTCCCAACTCGCCGGACTCTCCAGGCAATGCAACAAACGTCGCTGCGCCAGAGAAGATATTCTCCTTGGCGCTGACAACGTCGACTTGGAACTGTTTTGACATGGTGTTTCCTGGCGATAAAAGTTCTTAAAGGAAGATCGGACCCGCTCGATTACTGCAGGGTCTTGGCCTTCTCGAACACCTCATCAATGCCGCCCACCATGTAGAAAGCCTGCTCAGGCAGCGCATCGCACTCACCATCCACAATCATCTTGAAGCCGCGGATCGTCTCTTTGAGCGTGACGTACTTTCCGGGTGAGCCTGTAAAGACCTCGGCCACGTGGAAGGGCTGCGACAAGAAACGCTGAATCTTACGCGCGCGGGCCACCAGCTGCTTATCTTCGGGCGAAAGCTCGTCCATGCCCAGAATCGCAATAATGTCGCGCAGCTCTTTATAACGCTGGAGCGTTGCCTGAACCCGGCGGGTCACGGTGTAATGCTCATCGCCCACAACGTTCGGATCAACCTGGCGTGAGGTGGAGTCCAAGGGATCCACGGCAGGATAAATACCCAGGGATGCAATGTCTCGCGACAACACCACGGTCGCGTCCAAGTGGGCAAAGGTGGTCGCAGGTGACGGATCGGTCAAGTCATCCGCAGGAACGTAGACGGCCTGGATGGATGTGATCGAACCCACCTTGGTGGACACGATTCGCTCTTGCAGACGGCCCATCTCTTCCGCCAACGTGGGCTGGTAACCCACCGCAGAAGGCATACGCCCTAGCAGCGCGGACACTTCGGTTCCTGCAAGCGTGTAGCGGTAAATGTTATCGACGAAGAACAGAATATCGCGGCCATCGTCACGGAAACGCTCGGCCATGGTCAGACCCGTTAGGGCCACACGCAGACGGTTTCCAGGGGGCTCGTTCATCTGACCGAACACCATGCCCACCTTGTCCAACACGTTGGACTCTTTCATCTCGTGATAGAAGTCGTTGCCCTCACGGGTGCGCTCACCCACGCCGGCAAATACCGAGAGGCCTGAGTGCTGCTTGGCGATGTTATTGATCAGCTCCATCATGTTCACGGTCTTACCCACACCGGCACCACCAAAGAGACCGATCTTTCCACCCTTCGCAAACGGGCAGATCAAGTCAATCACCTTAATACCTGTCTCAAGCAGCTCCACCGAAGGCGAGAGATCCGCAAACTTGGGAGCGGGCTGGTGAATCTCACGGTATTCATCCGTTTTCACAGGACCAGCCTCGTCAATGGGGCGGCCCAATACATCCATGATGCGGCCAAGGGTGCCTTCTCCGACCGGCACCGAAATGCCCTTGCCAGTGTTGTTGACCAGCATGCCTCGGCGCAGGCCATCCGAAGAACCCATTGCAATGGTGCGGACCACGCCATCACCGATCTGCTGCTGGACCTCAAAGGTCAGGCCCTTCTCGACGAGTGCATGCTCAGAACCCGGGTCAAGCATCAGTGCGTCATACACCTTGGGCATGGCATTGGCGGGGAACTGGATATCCACCACCGCGCCGATGGTCTGAACGATTTTGCCTTGTGCAGTGCTCATAGTCTGTTCCTTAAATAAATCTGTTCAACGCTTCACAAACATGATGTGGTGCGGCCAGCCGCCTTACACGGCTGCGGCACCACCCACAATCTCCGACAGCTCTTTGGTAATACCGGCCTGACGGGCCTTGTTGTAGGTGAGCTGTAACTCCCCAATTACTTTTTTCGCATTGTCCGAGGCAGCCTTCATGGCCACCATGCGGGCACTCTGTTCACACGACATGTTCTCGGCCACCGCCTGATAAATCACCGATTCAACATAACGCAACAGAAGGTCATCAAGCACCGTAGCGGCATCGGGCTCGTACACATAATCCCAATCGTGCGACGGGTCTGTGCGCTCGAGACGATCGTCGGTCAGAGGCAAGAGCTGCAGCATTTGAGGCTCTTGCTTCATGGTGTTGATGAACGTGTTGTAGCAGAGGTAGACGGCATCAACATCACCATTGGTGAAGGCATCAAGCTGGACCTTCAGCGGACCAATCAGCTGCTCAAGATGCGGTGTGTCGCCAAGATGGGTGACATGGGAGACCACCTTGGCGCCGGCGCGGGAGAAAAATCCAAGGCCTTTATTGCCAATGGCCACCACCTGGGTCTCAATTTTTTGCTCGGACCACTCGCGCATTTTCATCAGCGTCATGCGCAGCAAGTTGGTGTTCAGGCCGCCGCAAAGGCCTTTGTCCGTGGTCACCACCACCAGGCCAACACGCTTTAACTCGCCATGCGGCACGAGAAAAGGATGGCGGTACTCGGGGTGGGCATGGCTAAGGTTGGCGCAGATCGCGCGAATCTTTTCACCATAGGGCCGGCCGGAACGCATACGCTCCTGCGCCTTGCGCATTTTCGATGCGGCCACCATTTCCATGGCCTTGGTGATCTTGCGCGTGTTTTGCACGCTTTTGATCTTGTTGCGAATTTCCTTTGAGCCGGGCATGTCGCTTTCCTGGGTCTGTCGTTTCTGCCGTTAATCGATGTTCAGGCGCCTGGCTTAATAAGAACCCGTCTTCTTAAACTGCTCGATGGCACTGCGCAGTTCGGCTTCGTCTTCTTTCGACATGTCGTTGGCTTTTTCAATCCGCTCAACAAGAGCCGCATGCTTTGAACGAATGTAATCGCGCAAAGATTTCTCGAAGCTCGCCATCTGCTTCATGTCCACACCCTCCATGAAGCCGTTGTTCACGGCGAAGAGCGTCAGGGCCATCTCCCAAACAGCCATGGGCTGGTACTGGGGCTGCTTCATCACCTCGGTCACGATACGTCCGTGCTCGAGCTGCTTACGGGTAGCTTCATCAAGATCCGATGCGAACTGGGCAAACGCGGCCAATTCACGGTACTGGGCGAGGGCCAGACGCACACCGGCACCGGTGTCTTTACGCTTCATGATCTTGGTCTGGGCCGCACCACCGACTCGGGACACTGAAATACCGGCGTTAATCGCAGGACGAATACCGGCGTTAAAGAGGTCCGTTTCCAAGAAGATCTGGCCGTCAGTAATCGAAATAACGTTGGTCGGAACGAAGGCCGACACGTCACCGGCTTGGGTTTCGATAATCGGCAGCGCGGTCAACGAACCGGTCTTGCCTTTCACTGCACCGTTGGTGAATTTCTCAACCCATTCCTCACTGACACGGGCAGCACGCTCAAGCAGGCGCGAGTGGAGATAAAAAACATCGCCGGGGAACGCCTCACGGCCCGGAGGACGACGCAGCAGCAGCGAGACCTGGCGATAGGCCACGGCCTGCTTCGACAAGTCGTCGTAAATGATCAGGGCGTCTTCACCACGATCGCGGAAATACTCGCCCATGGTGCAGCCGGAATAAGCGGCAAGATATTGCATGGCTGCGGATTCCGATGCCGACGCAGCCACCACGATGGTGTAAGCCATGGCGCCGGTCTCTTCAAGCTTGCGCACCACGTTGGCAATGGTCGAAGCCTTCTGACCGATCGCAACGTAAACGCAGAATACGTTTTGACCCTTCTGATTGATGATGGTGTCGACCGCCACCGCTGTTTTACCGGTCTGACGGTCACCAATGATCAGCTCACGCTGGCCGCGGCCAATCGGCACCATGGAGTCGATGGCCTTCAAGCCAGTCTGAACCGGCTGGGACACCGACTTACGCCAAATCACGCCGGGCGCCACTTTTTCAATAATGTCGGTCTCTTTAGCATTGATCGGGCCTTTGCCATCGATCGGCTGACCCAGAGCATTCACGACACGGCCAATCAGCTCTTTACCCACCGGCACATCCAAAATGCGGCCCGTGGTTTTAACGACATCACCTTCCGAGATGTCTTCGTACTCGCCCAGAATCACCGCGCCCACCGAGTCACGCTCCAGGTTGAGCGCCAGACCCACCGTGTTGTTGGGGAACTCGAGCATCTCGCCCTGCATCACATTGGAGAGGCCATGGATTCGGCAAATACCGTCGGTCACGGTGACCACCGTTCCCTGATTGCGGGAATCCGTGGACAGGTTCAGTCCCTGGATTTTGGTTTTCAGCAGTTCGCTGATTTCGGAAGGATTGAGTTGCATTCGAATAACTCCTAGTTCATCAGGGCAGACGCCATGCGGGAAAGCTTTCCACGCACCGACGCATCTGTAACTTCATCGCCAATGGCAATCGACACACCACCAATCAAGGCGGGATCAACCACGACGGACACTTTGACCTTCTTACCGTGTTTCTTTTCAAGCAATGCGGTGACGTCTGCCACCTGGGCATCATTCATTGGGAATGCCGACGTCACTTCCGCAGACAAGACTTTCTCCGCCTCGTTGCGCAACAGTTCATACATGGCGTGGATGTCCGACAGGGCGGCAAGCCGCTCGTTTTCCGCCAGGATGTTCAAAAACTCTTTCTGGCTTTTGGAAATCGACGGGATCGACGACGCCATAAGGTCGGCAAGCCGCGCGGCCGGAAGGGCAGGGTTGCCGATCAGGTTTTGCATCTCAGGGGCCGCGGCCAGTGCGGCCATCGACGCCAGCACATCCGACCAAGGTGCAAAGGCATTTTCGTCTTTGGCCAGACCAAAGGCCGCCTCAGCATAGGGTCGGGCAATCGTGCGCAATTCGGCCATGGATCAGAGCTCTTTCTTGAGGTTGGCCAGAAGGTCTGCGTGAACTTGCGGGTTCACCTCGCGCGACAAAATCTGTTGCGCGCCTTTCACAGCCAATGCAGCGACCTCTTCGCGAAGCGAATCGCGAGCCCGCTGCATGGCAGCGCCGGCCTCGGCTTCGGCAGCCTCACGGGCCTGAGCAACCAGCCTTGCGGCCTCTGCACGGGCCTCTTCGATCAGTGCCGCCGCCTGCTTTTCAGCAGAACCGCGCACGTCGGAGGCGACATCTTTCGCCTTGGAGAGCTCATCTTGCACACGCCGTTCGGCAGCGACCAGATCGGACTTTGCCTTGTCGGCAGCGGCCAGGCCATCGGCAATTTTCTTAGCCCGGTCATCGAGCGCCTTCATCACTGGGGGCCACACAAACTTCATGGTGAACCAGCCCAAGATAAAGAACACCACCAGCTGGGCGATGAGTGTTGCATTCAGATTCACGTTGGAACCCTTTTCATGTGTTGGTCAAACGACCGGCACAGCGAGGACACGAGGTCTGCGAGCGCCGGAACATAAAACGTCGTTCGATCAGAGGATCCGAACCTTAGCCTGCGAAGGGGTTTGCAAATGCAAACATCATCGCAATACCAACACCGATCAGGAAGGCCGCGTCAATCAGACCCGCCAACAGGAACATCTTGGTCTGCAGCGCATTCATCAGCTCGGGCTGGCGAGCGGACGCCTCAATGAATTTGCCCCCCATGATTCCAATGCCGATACAGGCACCAATAGCACCCAGACCGATGATGAGACCACAAGCAAGAGCAACAAAAGCAACGTTCGTCATGACAACTCCTCAATGGGAATAAATAAAAAACAACTTCTTCCTAAAAAAACACCAGGCTCTGATTTTTGTTCAGTGCCCCTCATGAGCCTGGCCGATATACACCAGGGTCAGCATCATGAAGATGAAGCCCTGCAGTAACACGATCAGGATGTGAAAGATCGCCCAAATGGAGCCGGCCAGAACGTGCCCGATAAAGCCAAAGGCCGTTGCCGTGCCGCCCAAAAGCGCGATCAAACAAAACACCAACTCACCGGCATACATGTTTCCAAAGAGTCGCATGCCCAGCGATACTGTTTTTGCAACAAATTCAATAATGTTCAGGCCCAGGTTGGGGAGCCAAAGCGCAGGGTGAGACCCAAACGGAGCGCAAAAAAGCTCGTGCACGAATCCGCCCACGCCTTTGATCTTGACGTTGTAAAAAATCATCAAGGCAAACACACCAAGGGCCATGCCCAGACTGCCGTTCAAATCGGCGGTGGGAACAATACGGTGGTAATGAATCACGCTGTCCAGGCCGGTGACCGCAAAAATAAAGTGCGGCAGATCCACCGGAAGCAAGTCCAAGGCGTTCATGAAAATGACCCACAAAAACACCGTCAGTGCCAGGGGCGCAATAAACGCGCGATTGCCGTGCACGATAGATTTGGATTGCTCTTCCACCATTTCCACCACAATCTCGACGGCGGCCTGGAAACGGCCAGGAACGCCCGAGGTTGCTTTTCGGGCCGCCGACCACAGTAGAAGAATCACCAAAAGGCCCATCGACACTGACCAGAAGACGGTGTCGATGTTGATAATCGAAAAATCAACGATGGCTTCTTGTGGCTTGCCCGTTGTGGTGAGATGCCCCAGGTGGTGAATGATGTATTCGGAGGCGGTCGGGGCGGAATTAGAAGCCATATAAGAAAACTCTGTGTCGTGTTCGAATTGTTATCAACGAATTGTGTTGCGAATCATCTTCCAGCCAAATTGCGCAAACCGTGCCAACGCAATTTTAAGTTTTTTTAATGCCCAGCCGCAGCGCTTACCGCACTGCCTTATCAGCCTGCCACTGGTCCACAGCACGCTGCGCCCACGGGGTCAACAGCAGCGCCTTCAACGCCAGGATCACCCCGACAATCAGCGCCCCCCACGACAGTCCTTCAATCCATCGGTAGGCCAGCCATAGGAGCCCTACCGACAACAAAATCTTTACAAACTCGCCTACCAACAACACGACAGGCGCAAATTGGGGTTGGCTCGCGCGCAAACGCATCGCCAACAATCCATTCGGAATCACAATGGAACCCCCCCCTGCAACGAGTGACAGCGCCTGTATCGGCCCCATCACCAGCCACGTGATCATTCCCGCCAAAAGCGTGATCACTGCCTGCAACATCACAGCGACCAACACGTTGTTATTTCCCGTGGGTATCGACGAGTGCCGATCCCGCTCCTAGCGAAAACCCTGAAAGAATATCGTTCATCGTGATCACGTGTCAATTTTCAGGCAGGCCCTCGGGCGCCAGACGATCGATCACACCGTCAAGCTCATCGACCGATGCAAAGCGAATGATCAGCTCACCGCGACTGCCCCGTCCCTGCTTAAGCACGACCGGCAAGCCCAAGACATCGGAGAGTTGGTCCTGGACCCGAATCCAGTCGCGCTGGCCCGGAGACTTCCCCCCCGATTTACCTGACGTTCCGGCTTTGACCACACTGGGCATCGGCCCACCGGACGACAGTTTGGCCACGAGCCGCTCTGCATCGCGCACCGAAAGCTTTTCATGCACAATTTTTTCAGCCAGGGCCCGAGCCTGAGCAGGGGGCAAGGGAAGCAAAGCGCGGGCGTGACCAGCATCCAGGCTCTGTTGCCGCAGCATCTCTTGAACAGCGACGGGCAGCTGCAGCAAACGTAACAAGTTGGTGGTGGCGCTTCGGGAGCGGCCCACCGCCTGGGCTGCCTGCTCGTGGGTAAGACCAAATTCACGGATCAGTCGATCAATACCCTGGGCCTCTTCAAGCGCTGTCAAATCCTCCCGCTGCAGATTCTCGATCAAAGCCATCGCCAGAGCAGCCTGATCGTCGACATCCCGAACGATCACCGGGACCTCATGGAGTCCGGCCAGCTTAGCAGCCCTAAAACGACGCTCCCCGGCAATGATCTCAAACGCTGCCTGACCTGCGTTAGCTGGCCCGGTGGGCCCAATCGGGCGCACCAACAAGGGCTGCATCACGCCTTGGGCCCGAATCGAGTCGGCAAGCTCTTGCAGGCTCTCCTCGCCCATCGACTGCCTGGGCTGATACTTTCCAGCCTGAAGGGAGGCGATCGCCAAGGTCTGCCGATTCGGCGCCGAATCAAAGCTGGGGGCGGCGCCCCCAAGCAGGGCGTCGAGACCACGGCCCAGCCCCTTCTTCTTTGTTGCACTCATGCTGCGCTTCCTGTCTCACTCGCTAAGCGTTGAATCAATTCCTGGCCAAAGTCGAGGTAAGCCTTCGATCCTCGAGAGCCTGGGTCATACACAATGCCGGGCTGTCCAAAGCTCGGCGCCTCGGCCAGCCGAACATTGCGCGGAATAATCGAACGAAACACTTTGTCCCCAAAGTGCGTGATCAGCTGATCAGACACCTGCTGAGACAGCGTCATACGGGGATCAAACATGACCCGCAATAACCCAATAATCCGAAGACCAGGATTCAAATTCGCGTGGACCCGTTTGATCGAATTGACCAAATCGGACAGGCCCTCAAGGGCGAAGTATTCGCATTGCATCGGGATGATCACGCCATTTGCTGCGCACAATCCATTGAGCGTAAGCATCGACAGAGACGGGGGGCAATCCAGGATCACCACGTCGTAATCGTCTTCCGCCTCGGCAATCGCCTTGGCCAATCGATGCTCCCGCCCTTCCAGTCCCACAAGCTCAATCTCGGCCCCTGCTAGGTCACGGTTCGCCGCAAGAACGTCATACCCGCCGGTCTCGGAGGCAAGCCGCGCCTCGCGCACGCTCATCTCACCAAGAAGCACGGGATAAACCGACCGATCAAGGTCCTGCTTATTGATGCCGCTGCCCATGGTCGCATTGCCCTGAGGGTCAAGATCAACCAACAACACCCGCTTCTGCAGCCGTGCCAACGCGGCGGCGGCATTCACCGCAGTGGTGGTCTTGCCAACGCCACCTTTTTGATTCGCAACCGCAAATACGTGAGCAGTCATGATGTCCTCTTGACCCACATCAAGTGGCGATCCGCCATCAAGCCCTTAACCTCGATAGGAACGGCCGGCTCCATCTCTAAGTGATTGTTTTTTATTATCATTTTAGATAGTGATTCTTCACTTTTTTTGTCTCTGCCCGTCATGGCAGCCCAAAGGGTCCCCGGTTTCGACAAGTGGTGGGTGAGGCTTAGAAATTCATGGAGGCCAGAAAATGCCCGGCAAACGATCAAATCATACCCTTCATCGACCCGCATCCTGGTGACGTCCTGATCAACCACCCGAATCCGAACTGCATGGCCGAGCCGCGCGGCCACGTGCCGAAGAAAGCTCGCCTTTTTCTGCTGACGTTCGATCAAATGAAACTCAAACTCAGGCATGACGATGGCCAACACTACCCCGGGAACACCCATCCCACTTCCGACATCCGCCACGCGATTGCCCAGCTGCGAGGCCCGAAGCCTGCGATCGATCTGAGGCCAGACGGCCAGCGCATCCAAAATATGCCGGATCACCTGCTGTTCAGGATCCAAAATGGCCGTCAAGCTATGCACCTGGTTCCAGCGATTTAACTGGAGCAAAAAGGAACAAAGGTGTTGAATCTGCTCATCGGAGAGCCGATAGTCATCCGCCGGCGGATGCCAACCCTCGGAAATAAGCGTGAAGAAAGCTTCCGCCGATTCTGGCGCCGCCATGTCGAAAAACGGGCTAAGCGGCTTTTTGGTCGGGGCCTAGGGCCTTGCTGCCCGCCCGAAGCCGTTTGATGTGAATCCAGAGCAGTGAAATCGCAGCAGGCGTCACACCCGATATGCGGGACGCCTGGCCAAGCGTACGGGGTGCGATGGCTTCAAGCTTCTGCCGAACCTCAATCGACAGGCCGCGAACCTGCCCGTAATCCATGTCCTCTGGTATTTCTGCCCGCTCCTGCGCCTGCTGACGGGCAACCTCATCACGCTGCCTGGCGATGTACCCAGCGTATTTGGTCTGAATTTCAACCTGCTCCCAGACCTCTCTCGCAGGGCCTGGCGATGCGGCGAGTGCCGCCTTGCCCTCGTGGTCGAGAAGCGCCACCAGATCCCGATAACCAATCTCTGGTCGCTTCAAAAGCTCCAGTGCAGAGACCTCTCGATCCAAGGGGCTGCCGACCAGAGCCTGAAGCTGGGCCTCCTGAAAACGCCTCGGGCCCACCAGACAGCCGGACAAACGGACCGTTTCCCGCTCTACCGCCTCACGCTTTTCACAAAAAGCGCGCCAGCGGTTATCGTCCACAAGCCCAAGACGGCGGCCCGCCTCAGTCAAACGGAGATCAGCGTTGTCCTCGCGCAGGCTCAATCGATATTCGGCGCGGCTGGTAAACATACGGTAAGGCTCCGTCACGCACGGGTCACCAGATCGTCCACCAGAACCCCAAGGTAAGCCTGGTCCCGGGTCGGCACCCACGCCTCATCGCCCCTGACATGCAACGCCGCATTCGCCCCAGCCAGAAGCCCCTGGGCAGCCGCCTCCTCGTAACCCGTCGTGCCATTGATTTGGCCGGCAAAAAAGAGGCCCGAAATGGCCTTGGTCTCGAGCCAAGGCTTTAATGCCCGGGGATCAAAGTAATCGTATTCAATCGCATACCCTGGCCGAAGAATATGGGCCTTCTCAAGCCCCTTCATGGAATGGACCAGCTCAAGCTGAACATCGAAAGGAAGACTTGTTGAAATCCCGTTCGGATAGACCTCGTGGGTCGTGAGCCCCTCGGGTTCAAGATAAATCTGGTGGGCGTCGCGATCAGCAAAACGATGCACCTTGTCCTCGATGGACGGGCAATAACGGGGGCCCACCCCTTCGATCACCCCCGTGAACATCGGCGAACGATCAAGGCCAGACCGAATAATGGCGTGGGTATGGGCATTAGTGTGGGTCACCCAGCATGGGAGCTGGGCCGGATGCATGGCCGCATCACCAAGAAACGAAAAAACAGGTACCGGGTCCACATCGCCCGGCTGTTCTGCCAACACACTGTAATCGATAGTCCGGCCGTCAATGCGGGGGGGCGTGCCCGTTTTTAGGCGGCCCTGAGGAAGTTTCAGCTCTTTTAATCGCTGTGAAAGACGAATGGCAGGGGGGTCGCCAGCCCTGCCGGCGCTATGATTTTCCAGGCCAATATGGATCTTCCCATCCAAGAACGTGCCAGCGGTTAACACCACCGTCTTGGACTCAAACGTCAGGCCAGCATTGGTTCTCACCCCGCATACCCTGTCGCCCTGAACAAGAAGGTCGTCCACCGCCTGCTGAAATAACCATAGGTTGGCTTGATTTTCGAGCATGGAGCGGATCGCTCCTCGGTACAGCACCCGATCAGCCTGAGCCCGGGTCGCCCTCACCGCCGGACCTTTAGAACTGTTAAGAATACGAAACTGTATGCCCGCCCTGTCGGTGGCCAGGGCCATGGCGCCTCCGAGGGCGTCCACCTCTTTGACCAAATGACCCTTACCGATACCCCCAATCGAGGGGTTGCACGACATCTGACCCAGCGTTTCTAGGCTGTGGGTCAACAGGAGCGTGGCCGCCCCCATGCGGGCCGAGGCGAGGGCTGCCTCTGTTCCGGCATGGCCACCTCCCACCACAATGACATCAAATACCTTTGGATAAACCATGTTTCACGTGAAACATCATAGCCCGGCGATCGTTACGAACTTGATCTCGAGGTACTCCTCGATCCCGTATTTCGACCCCTCACGACCAAGGCCAGACTGCTTTACACCGCCAAATGGGGCAACTTCATTGGAAAAATTGCCAGTGTTAACGGCCACCATGCCCGACTCCAAGGCCTCGGCGACCCGAAACACCCGTCCAATGTCGCGCGAAAAGAAGTAAGACGCAAGCCCAAACTCGGTGTTGTTAGCCAACCCAATCACCTCTTGCTCGGTTTTAAAGCGGAACAGAGGCGCAACCGGCCCGAACGTCTCCTCCCGAGAGACCAGCATGGAGGGTTTCACTTCCGTCATCACGGTCGGCTCAAAGAACAGCCCCCCGAGGGCATGAGACTTTCCGCCCACCAGCACTTTTGCGCCACCGGCAAGGGCATTGGACACGTGGGTTTTGACCTTCTCTAATGCCGCAGGCTCAATCAGAGGCCCGATCTGAACCCCAGACTGGGTTCCTGGACCCACCCTCAGCTGCCCCACCTTTTCAGCAAGCTTCTGTGCAAAGAGGTCGTAGATACCATCTTGAACATAAATCCGATTGGCGCAGACACACGTCTGCCCAGCGTTCCGATACTTGGAAGCAATCGCGCCTTCCACGGCAGCGTCAACATCGGCGTCGTCAAACACAATAAAGGGGGCGTTACCACCAAGCTCCAACGAGAGCTTTTTGACCGTGTCCGCAGACTGGCGAAGCAGGATCCTGCCCACTTCGGTCGACCCGGTGAAGGAGACCTTCCGGACCCTGGTGTCCTCACACAAGACCTTGCCAATCTCCGGGGCCGCCGGGCCATCGCCCACCACCACGTTAAATACCCCCGCCGGAAAGCCAGCTTGCAAGGCTAGATCGGCCAATGCTAATGCCGTAAGTGGCGTGGCTTCCGCTGGTTTAACAACCACCGTGCACCCTGCAGCAATAGCAGGCGCACACTTTCTTGTAATCATCGCCAAGGGAAAATTCCAGGGCGTGATGGCAGCGGCTACCCCAATCGGCTCCTTAAACACCAGCAGCCGGCGGCCAGCGATCGGCGATGGAATCACATCACCGTAAACACGCTTGGCTTCCTCGGCAAACCACTCAACGAACGATGCACCGTACAACACCTCACCCTTCGCTTCTGCGAGAGGCTTGCCCTGCTCGGCCGTCATGAGCGCGGCCAGAGCATCCGCATTGGCCAGAATCAGGTCATTCCATTTTTTTAACCGCGCGCTGCGTTCTTTTGAAGTCACCGCACGCCAGGCCGGCAAGGCCTCATGGGCAGCCGCAACGGCGGCAAGAGTGTCGTCTGCACCCATATTGGCGACCTCAGCGATGGTCTCACCGGTCGCAGGGTTGGTCACCGCAAACCGACGGCCAGAGCGCGCCGATACCCATTGGCCATTGATCAAGCCCAGTGTTCTTAATTCCAAAGCAACGTCTCCTTGCTCAACAACCTACTCCGATGGATTTACTTCATCGTGGGAATCACGAACTGTGCACCCTCTCGAATTCCCTTGGGCCAACGCTGCGTGATTGCCTTGTAGCGCGTATAGAAACGAACTCCTTCAGGACCATGAATATGATGGTCACCAAACAGAGAGTCTTTCCAGCCTCCAAAAGAATGGAACGCCATCGGAACGGGAATCGGAACATTAATGCCCACCATGCCGACCTGAATACGCGATGCAAACTCGCGGGCGCTGTCACCGTCACGAGTAAATAACGCCACACCATTCGCAAATGAATGCTCATGAATGAGCGCAACGGCCTGCTCAAAATCATCAACACGAACAACACTTAATACAGGACCAAATATTTCTTCCTGATAAATCTTCATCGACGGTTTAACACCATCAAACAAGCAAGGGCCGATGTAGAACCCCTTTTCGTGGCCGGAGATCTTCAATCCTCGGCCATCGACAACAAGCTTGGCGCCCTCTTGCAGGCCGCTCTCAACATAGCCGCGGATCTTGTCCAAATGCGCCTGTGTCACCACGGGCCCCATCTCTGCACCCTTCGCATCTCCTGGGGCGACCTTGATCGCCGATGCACGCTCAGCGATCTTGGCAATCAATGCATCGGCAACGTTACCCACCGCAACCGCAACCGAAATCGCCATACAGCGCTCGCCCGCAGAGCCGTATGCAGCACCGATCAATGCATCCACAGCCTGATCCAAGTCGGCATCGGGCATCACCACCAGATGGTTCTTAGCGCCGCCTAACGCCTGCACGCGTTTGCCGTGTTTAGAGGCGGTTTCGTGGATGTATCGGGCAATGGGCGTCGAGCCCACAAAACTCACTGCGGCAACCTTTGGATGGGCCAACAGCGCGTCCACAGCTTCTTTGTCGCCTTGAACGACATTGAAGACACCGTCCGGCAGGCCGGATTCGTTTAACCCCTGCGCCACCATCAACGATGCGGATGGATCACGCTCGGAGGGTTTCAAAACAAATGTATTGCCACAGGCAATGGCCACGGGATACATCCAACACGGCACCATGACCGGAAAGTTAAACGGCGTAATTCCCACACACACGCCAACGGCCTGACGCAGGCTCCAGGCATCAATACCACTGCCGACCTGTTCGGTGTATTCGCCCTTTAACAAATGTGGAATGCCGCACGCAAACTCCACCACCTCCAGGCCGCGCTGCACCTCGCCCTTGGCATCATCAATCGTCTTGCCATGCTCCGCCGTAATCGCCTTGGCAAGTGCTTCCATGTTGCGCTCCATCCAGTCCTTGAACGCAAACATGACACGCGCACGTTTCACCGGCGGCGTGGCTGACCACGCTGGAAAGGCCTTCGCAGCCGACGCTACCGCACGATCAACATCGGCTACGCTAGCCAGTGCCACCTCACGCGCGATCTCGCCCGTGGCAGGATTAAAGACCGGCGCGGACCGCGCAGGAGCATCCTTGACAGTGGTGCCGTCGATCCAATGGCTGACCATGGACTGACCCAAAACCATATGTGGTGAATTCATAAAAACATCTCCAAAGTGCCCCACGCCATACGGGCGATCAGCACAGCTAAAAGAACCAGAAAAAATCGTCGAACAAACTGACTGCCTTTTTTTACGGCAAGGTGCGTGCCCAGCCAGGCCCCCACAATGTTGCACAAGGCCATAAGCACAGCCGCTTTTAAAAAGAACTCTCCCGCCGGCAAGAAAAACGCCAATGCGGCAAGGTTGGTCATCACGTTGACCACCTTGCTCGAGGCCGAAGCGTGCAGGAAATCATACCCAAAGAAGCGTACGAACACGAAGACTAAAAACGCACCGGTGCCGGGACCAAAAAAACCATCATAAAAACCAAGCACACTTCCCACCAGTAGGCCCAACAAGCGTTGACGGCCTTGGGATAACCGCGGCGCATGGACCGCACCCATTTCTTTTTTGCGCAAGGTGATCACCGCAACAATCACCAGCATCACCAGCACCAAGGGCTGGCCCAGCGCTCGGGGCAAAAAACTCACTGCAGCAGCACCCAACCAGCCAAACACGGCCGCCCCGACAAGGGCGGGAACAATCGCATTCCAAGGCAGTTGTACCGCTCGGGCATAACGGCTAGCGGCCACCAAGGTGCCTGAAATGGCAGCAATCTTGTTGGTGCCAAAGAGTGCCGCCGGCGAGGCCTGTGGCACAAAGGAAAACAGCGCGGGAATAGCCACCAGGCCACCGCCTCCCACCACTGCATCAACAAATCCGGCCGCCAGGGCCACGGCCGCCAAAACCACCAGCACCCAGCCCTCGGGGCCTCCGGCCTGCCCGAAACTCAAAATCTCAGAAATCATCACAACCTTGGAAAAAATCCGCCCAATTCCAGGCAGAAGCAGGGCCAGGCTTGTTAGGATCAGTGCATGAAACCGCTCATTGTGACATCCGGCGACCCAGCAGGCATCGGGCCTGAAATCGTGCTCAAAGCCCTGCACCTCTGGCATAACAGCGGCCAAGGCCAACGCCCGCTCCTTATTTGCGGAGATCCGGATTGGTTTCTAGAAGAATCAAAAAAGTATCAAATTCCCACTAAAAATTTAGAATTTCTTCCTGTCAATTGGAAAAATCTAGAAATAAGCATTGGAAAAGTGGGAAAAGATAATGGGCAAGCCGGTTTCGAGTCCATTCGATCGGCCGTAAGCCTATGCAGCCGGAACGAGGCCGCAGGCATCGTTACGGCGCCGATCCACAAGGCATCGCTGGCGCTGGCAGGACACCCTTGGCCCGGGCACACCGAGATGTTGGCCGAGCTGGCCAGTCCCTCCTCCCCACCCCCGGTGCGCATGATGCTGGTCAATCCAGAACTAAGGGTGGTGCTCAACACCGTGCATCTGGCCCTGCGCGATGTCATCGATGGATTAAATCAAGACGACTTGGTGCACACCATCGTCTTAGCTGAGCGGGCCTGTAAGCAACTCGGCGTACCGAAACCACGCGTGGCCATTGCCGGACTCAATCCCCATGCCGGTGAGTCTGGCCTGTTTGGCCGCGAAGACATCGACATCATTGCTCCAGCAGTTGCGAAGGCGAAGACACTTGGCATCAACGCCAGTGGGCCCTGGCCGGGGGATACGATTTTTATGCGGGCACGACAGCACAAAGACTTTGATGTGGTGGTCGCCCAGTACCACGATCAGGGCCTCATCCCCATCAAATACCTCGGCATCGACCAAGGCGTCAACATTACGTTGGGGCTGCCATTTATACGAACCAGCGTGGACCACGGCACCGCTTTCGATATCGCCGGCAAAAACATCGCCGACCCAGGATCGTTACTGGCCGCGATCGCCCTTGCCGATCGGCTGGCCAGCCAGCTCGAACATCCAGAACAATCCCCGACCAACCATTGATCGCACGACGCCTTCCGCCATGACCATCTCTTTGCTCGCCATCTGCGTTAGCGAGGTTAAACCCCTGCTGTTTCGCGATCCGCACGATGAAAAACAACTCCACCGTGAAATGTCCGGCATACAAAAATCACCGATCAGCACCACCGAGGCCCCACGACGCGTACGGTGCACCACCCTTGGGGTGGCAGGAGATGAGCAGGCCGACCTCTCCGTTCATGGCGGGCCACAAAAAGCCGTGTATTGCTACCCGTCAGAGCACTATGCGTTTTGGAAGGCCGAGCTATCTTGGCTTCACGATGCGTCGTCACTCTTTGGACAGGTGGGCGAAAACCTCTGCATGAATGGGATCCTCGAGTCCGACATCTGGATCGGTGACCGACTTCATATCGGTGAACAGGTTGTTCTTCAGGTGGTCAAGCCACGAGAACCCTGTTTTAAATTTAACGCACGAATGCGCTCCAATCAGGCCACCAAGCTGATGGCCGAAAGTGGGCGATGCGGATGGTACTGCAGTGTATTAACAGAGGGTGAGATCCAGCCCGGCGATCCCGTTAAGTTGATCGCCGGCTCTCGCGACACCACCGTGAGAGAAGAATATAAGCGGCTCCTCAAACGCCGGTGATCAGGCAGCGAGACGCTGATCAAGGCGCGCCTGCAAGGTAGTCTTTGTTTGAATCAGCTGGTCCGGCAGGCCGTGCGCAAGTTTTGCAAAAAGCTCGGCATGCAGCTTGAACTCATCACCCCAGGCCTTCGCATCGATCGACGTGATCTTTGAAAACTGATCGTTCGAAAACTCCAACCCAGTCCAATCGAGATCTTCATAGCGCGGCGTCACACCGAACACATGGTCGACACCGCCCGCCTGCCCTTCAATACGTTGCAGCATCCACTTCAAAACACGGGCATTCTCGCCAAAACCAGGCCAGACAAACTTTCCGTTTTCGTCGGTTCTGAACCAATTCACACAAAAAATCTTGGGCAAACGCGCGCCACTTCGGCCGAGCTTCTCTCCCAAATCCAACCAGTGCGCGAAGTAATCGGCCATGTTGTAGCCACAAAATGGCAGCATTGCGAATGGATCACGACGGACTACACCCTGCTGACCCGCGGCTGCGGCCGTGGTCTCACTGCCCATGGTCGCAGCCATGTACACACCTTCTTGCCAGTTGCGGGCCTCGGTCACCAGAGGAACCGTGGTGGAGCGACGGCCCCCGAAAATAAAGGCATCAATCACCACACCCTGCGGGTCATCCCAATGGCTATCGATCACCGGATTCTGGGCTGCCGATACCGTAAAACGCGCGTTCGGGTGGGCTGCCTTACGGCCTTGTGATCGTGCAATCTCGGGAGTCCAATCCTTGCCCTGCCAATCGGTGCAATGGGCTGGCGGCAGTTCGGTCATACCCTCCCACCAGACATCACCGTCATCGGTTAAAGCAACGTTCGTGAAAATAACGTTTTCTTTTAACGATGCCATGCAGTTGTAATTGGTCTTATCGTTAGTGCCTGGCGCAACGCCAAAATAGCCATTTTCAGGATTGATCGCGCGCAATTGACCCTTCGCATCAGGCTTGATCCAGGCAATGTCATCGCCGATCGTGGTGATCTTCCATCCACCCGCATCGAGCCCCTTTGGCGGGATCAGCATTGCGAAATTTGTTTTACCGCAGGCCGAAGGGAAAGCCGCCGCAACGTGGTACTTCTTCCCCCAAGGTGCCTGAACACCCAAGATCAGCATATGCTCGGCAAACCACCCTGGATTTGCACCATGGGCTTCGCGGCGGCCCATTGCCGATGCGATCCGCAATGCAAAACACTTCTTGCCCAAGAGTGCGTTACCGCCATATCCAGAGCCGTATGACCAGATCTCTTGAGTCTCCGGAAAGTGCACGATGTATTTGGTGTCATTGCAAGGCCAAGCCACGTCGGACTCGCCCGCCTTGAGGGGCATCCCCACCGAGTGGACGCAAGGCACATACGCCCCATTGGCACCTAAGACGTCATACACGGCACGGCCCATGCGGGTCATCATGCGCATGTTCACCACCACGTAAGGGGAATCCGAAATTTCCACGCCGATATGCGCAATCGGCGAACCCAAAGGACCCATGGAAAAGGGAATCACATACATCGTTCGACCCTGCATGCAGCCCTTAAAGAGGCCTGAAAGCGTAGACCGCATCTCATGCGGATCGATCCAGTTGTTCGTGGGGCCTGCCTCGGCCTGCGTCTGACTGCAGATATAGGTCCGGTCCTCCACACGGGCAACATCAGATGGATCCGACCATGCGAGATACGAATTGGGGCGTTTCTGTGGATTAAGTTTTTTTAACGTTCCCGACGCGACCATTTCTGCACAAAGCCTGTCGTACTCGTCCTGGGAGCCATCACACCACACCACCTGTTGAGGCTGCGTTAAATCTGCAATGGAAGAGACCCACTCAATGAGTCCACGATGCTGAACAAATGCTGGCGGTGTAATGGTCATGATCGGAAGCAATGTAAGAGATGATGTTGAAGTGCAACGACGGCTTTTTAAGCAGCTTTAGCCAAAAGATTTTAACATCGCAGTCTTCACCCACACTGTGCGACACGCAAGGCAACCCCTATGACATCTTCGGAGCACACTGCATTGGTCTTTCTCTCATGCGGCGGAACCATCGAGAAAACAGTACTACCCCAACAGGGACAACTCGGATTCGACCACTCGCGCGTTTCAGAATGGGCCGCCACTTGCCGCATTGCGCAAACCTGGCGTAGTGAAACCCTGATGTTGATCGACAGCCTCGAGATGACCGATGCAGACCGCAACACCGTTGCCGCTCACGTTGCCAGAATCCAGGAATCGCAAGTGGTTATTCTGCACGGCACCGACACCATGGTTCAGACAGCGGCGGTTGTTGCTAAGCATCGTCAACCGCACCAAACCGTAGTCTTTACGGGAGCCATGATTCCCGTCAGTCAATCGAATTCCGACGGACTGTTCAACATTGGCATGGCAACAGCAGCAGTCCAGCTTCTTGAGCCAGGGGTCTATATCGCCATGAGTGGGCAAGTCTTTCCGTCAGACGCTGTACGAAAAAATAGAGAAAAAGGCGTATTTGAGGCCGTCGCGACGCAGGCTGAAGAGCCCTCTCAGCATCAAAACGACAACGGAACGCTGCGCATCACAAAACGCAAATGGACAGGTTCCTTTCGTTGATCACCATGCACAGCAGCAGCAAGAGTATTACTTACCAATACAGAACCGGCCGAAAATCTCGCCCAATAAATCGTCGGATGAGAACTCCCCGGTGATCTCCGATAGTGCGGCATGCGCCTGACGTAAACATTCCGCCAAAAGTTCAAGCTCCTTTGCGGTCAGATGCTGGGTCGCCTCTTGGCACGCCACACGACTACGTTGCAAGGCCTGAAGATGCCGCGCTCTAGCGGCAAACACTCCGCTGCTCGCGTCACCCGTCCAGCCAGCAAGGTCAAGCAGCCGCTGTCTCAACTGATCCAATCCCAACCCTGTTTTTGCTGAGATATGAACCGCATCTGCATCCTTTCCCTGCGAAACATGCAAAGCCAAATCGCTTTTATTCCAGACACGGACAACGGCCCGGCATGACGATGCCTGCTGCACAACCTTCTGTTCCAACGCATGATCAACCGGAACCGTACCCGTGGCGTCCCGTAACAACACGACCACCTGTGATCGTTGTACCTCTTGCCAGGTTCGAGCAATGCCAAGCCGCTCAACCTCATCTGACGTATCCCGCAATCCTGCGGTATCGATCACATGCATCGGCACGCCATCCACACTTATTTCTTGGACAATTCGATCACGGGTCGTACCCGCAATCGCCGTGACCAGCGCAACGTCTTGTTCAGCCAACGCATTTAACAGCGATGATTTGCCAACATTGGGAGCGCCCACCAAAACAACACGCAGACCCTCGCGCAATACCGCACCACGTGAAGCACTATCGTGCACTTGGGTTAAGACCGCCAAAATATCGCTCAATCGTTGCGCAACACCTTCGCGTTCAATAAACGGAATATCCTCTTCTGGAAAATCAAGGCAAGCCTCAACGCGCATCCGAACATCAATCAATCGGTTCTGAAGATCGCTGATCAACTGACTAAACGTACCCTGAAGCGAGGCCAAAGCACTTCGGGCAGCACGTTCCGTGCCCGCATCGATCAGATCAGCAACACTCTCGGCCTGCGCCAAATCCAACTTGTCATGAAGAAAGGCCCGCTGCGTAAACTCCCCGGGCTCTGCCATTCGCATCCGGCCAGACGAGGGCACAAAACCCAGGCAACGGTTTAACAACAAGGACAGCACGCCCACGCCACCGTGCCCCTGCAGTTCTAAGACATCCTCACCGGTATACGAATGAGGCCCTGGAAAAAAAATCGCCAGGCCTTCATCAATCGGCTGGCCATTTTCATCCAAAAATGACAAATGCGTGGCCACCCTGGGAACCAGTGGCCGGCCACATACGGCTAGCGTCAACGCGACCACCAGCGGCCCAGAGACACGCACCACTCCAAT
>JACCDK011920451.1_pt1 | contig 57211 bp, 45 predicted proteins | sample 7445871 | NCBI WGS metagenome assembly JACCDK01 (sample SAMN15323436, study PRJNA562643) | freshwater metagenome | isolation source: river surface water | place: USA:Blue River Watershed | collected 2017-08-15 | reverse complement strand
TTCCAGTAATTAATGATGCTAAATCAAAGTTCAAGGCCGCATCACTACACGTAGCAACCGTTTGGTTGGCAACTACAGGTTCTGGATTTATGGTTGCAATTACTGTAAATGTATTTCCTGTACAACCATTATTTGTTGGTGTAACGGTATACGTTATAGTTACTGGTGCAGTTGTTGTATTGGTATATACATCCGTAATGTTAGCAGCTGATGCTACTGTTCTCGGACTGCCTGCTGGTACGTTAGTAGCATCGCTAGAAGCTACAGTATAAGTAAAAGTATCTCCTGACCCTGTAATCAAAGCATCTAAACTGTAATTCAACGCCACATCACTACACGTAGCAACCGTTTGATTCGATACTACTGGTTCTGGGTTCACAGTAACCGTAACCGTAAAGGTGTTGCCAACACATCCATTTGAACCGGTTGGTGTAACGGTATAGACAACAGTTTGAGCGGCAGTCGTTGTATTAAACAATTGTTGGCTAATTGCTGTTTGATTACTTTGATTGGATTCACCCGTAACATTTGGATTGTCTACATATGTCCAACTGTAAGTCGTATTAATAGCTAAAATATCTGAAGCTGTCCCATTTGTTGGTGTTACAGTAAAAGTAGCTCCCGAACATATAGCAGCGGTTTTATTTGTAATTTGAGGCGTTGGATTAACCGTAATTGTAAAGGTTGTTGCGGCACCAACACATGAAACACCACCACTAGTATACGTTGGTACAACGGTGATCAATCCACTAATAGGAGCGGTTGTTGTATTTTGTGCTACAAAACTTGGAATTCCGGTAACAGCTCCTGAACTACTTGCTGCCAAACCAATAGCAGGATTATCGTTTGTCCATGTATAAGTCGTTGTACCTGATGTATTCGAAGTTGAAAAAACAACTGCGCCCGATCCAATTCCTTGACAAACCGTTTGAGAAGTGATAGGATTTACTTGACCTAATGGGTTAACAATAACTGTTCTTGTTAAAGCAATATTTGAAATATCTGTTCCTAATTGAATCTGAGAAACCAATAAATTAACATCTACTGTTGGATTGGTAACTGTAATAGTCCCTAGACCGGCACCATCTAACAAAATAGTTTGTGTACTACCTCCATTAATAGAATAAGTAACCGTAGTATTTGCAGATCCAGACACAGTAAATACTGCATTTGAACCTAAACAAATATTGGCATCATTCGTGATACTCGTAATAAATGGGAACGGTGGCGGAGTCACTGTAACGGTTGCTGGTAAATTTACTACAGCATCACATCCAGGAATATTAAAGGTATAAGTTATCCCATCAACAAATACATTTCCAGCATTACGCGTAATTGTAATAATATCGGTAACGCGTCCCATTGTAAAAGAAATGCGTTGCAAAACATTTATGGCTCCACTATCAAAAGTAGAGGTATTGGTTCCATCTGTAATTTGAACACTCCCTTGGTTGTTATTTTTGGCAATACTAATCGTAACTACAGTACCAATTGGCAATTGATGTCCTAATTTTAAGGTTACAATGTCGTTATTAAAATCAACTGTAGTTGAATTAGCAGTTGTAGCAGTTGTTCCGGCTGGTTCTATAGGTCCATGCGAATTAGTAGGATTTATTCCGCCAGTGGTCAAAATAACATTTCCAGCAATTACAAGAGGTTGTTCCTCTACGTGAGTTGCAGTTACCGTTGTATTGACGGCAAGCGAATTTACAACTACTGTTGCATTCCCTGATGCATCTAAAGTAACTTGTTGATTGGCTCCACCATTTACATTATATGTTACAATTGCATTTGGTGTTCCTCCCGCAAAATAATACGTCCCGTTTTGCCCCACATAAACCGAAAGAGGATTCGCTATATTGGAAGCCAATGTAACTCCAGGAGCCACGTCAATGCATACTTGTTGCGAATAGGTACATCCAAAATTATCAACTGCATTGTAAGTAAAACATTGATTACCAGCAGTTGTAGGTGTTACCGTAATCGTTTGACCTGAAGTACTTACTATACTTGGACTTGGAGACCAAAATGTGTTGACAATAGTAGGTGTAAAGGAATAATCCGTTGGTAATATAGAATTGTCAAAATTAATACTCCAGTTAAAAATGTAACCATTATCAATTCCTAAATTATCCGTTACAATTATAGACCAGTTTCCATTCAATTGACTACCAATTAAATTAGTAAAAGGCTGCACAGGCATATAATTACCTGCATTAACAGAGGCTGAAGAAGGGGTACCGCAAGGAGTTGTTGGTCCATTTAACAATAAGGTAGTTGCAGAAGGCGTAAAACAGTAGGTTCTTCCGGTTCCTGGACCTATCGCTGGATCATCTAATGGACATCCTAAATAAGTTCCACCACCCCCTGGATATGCTTTTAATATAATTGATTGCCCTGTTGGACTTACAAGTCTTATTTCTAAATCTCCTAAATAGGAGTGTTCCATATCTATACATACGGAAGTGATTTGATTGGCAGAAGTTATAGTGCTCCCAAACGGAAAACAGTCAACAGGGACAAACGAAATGTATGAATTTCCTGCACCATCGGGTAAAAACGTTGTTCCACTTACAGGTGGCGCACAAACTCTGGTAAAAGGAGATGGGGTAACAGCACCCGTAATGGTTGTTGTTTGACCCAAACAAATATCATCATCTGCTGCTTGCGTACCAGTAAAAGATGGTGTCGTAGACACATACACTTTTTGATCCAATCTATTGCTATTTCTACACCCATTAGGAGCAGTAATGGTTAAATTTACAAGATAGATTCCTGGGTTAGTAAACACATGCGAAACATTTTGACCGGTAGCTGTAGTACCATCATCAAAATTCCACACATAAGTTGCTCCCGTACCACTTGCCGCAAAAGTACCACTACCATTAAATTGTACGGTTCCTCCTTGACAAATTCTAATGGCATTCTCTGAACCTGCTGCTGGAACGGTACTATTTAATACCGATGTAATCGATGGACATGGTGGACCACAAATTATTGTTGCGTCCCATCCTGCTGCATTAAGTGTTCCATTAGATACGAAACGAAATGTCAAACATCCAGAAGGAGAAGATGCAGTGTAGGATGAAATAATATTTGTACCATAAAAAGTTCCTACTACGGTTCCAGTCGTTGAATTTCCATCATAAATTGTCAATGAATCTCCAATACTACTAATCAAGTTGAATGAATTGAAATAAACTGTAACAACATCCCCTGTATTTGTAGGGCAAATCGTCCAAGTTCTTGTTTCGTTATTCCCATAATTACCGGTTGCTCCTCCTGAATCATAAAAATGATCACCACCACAATAGTCTGGATTTGTCGTTGCCGTTGAAAAAGTGGTAGACCAAGGCCCAACATCAGTTCCTGTAGCACAAATAGCCCGAACATAGAAATTATAGGCAGTCTGAGAATTTAATCCCGTGTAAGTATAGGTGGATGGATTCGTTGTAGTTTGACCGGTCATAGCTGCTGTAGGTGCTGGTGAACCTACAGGTACAGCAATTACTTCCCATAAAGTAGCAGAGGGGGCATTATTGGTCCAAGTCACCGTTACACTTGTAGGCGAAATCGCATTCGAAGTAATATTTGTTGGTTTTCTACACGTTGGATACGGCTGACATACAATATTTGCTGTCCAACCTGGACTGGTATCTCCATCCGAAACAAAGCGAAAGGTCAAACAACCCGAAGTACCAGTGGCTTCAAAAGGACCAGGAATTGTAGTTCCCCAAAAGGCCCCAGGAATTAAAACAGTTCCATTTCCTGGACCGTTAGCACTAGCTATCTGTGGCGATGCAGTTGAATTCCCATCGTACACATATAATTTATCCCAATTCGCTTCTACATTGAAAGATGTAAACGTAACCGTTACATAATCCCCAGGATTGGGCGGACAAATGGTAACCACATAATCTTGATTGGCACCATAATTAGCATTAGGACCACCTGTATCTACGAAATTACCCCCACATTCCGGCGGTAAAGCAGAAGTGATAAAATTACCACTATTTGACCATGGACTCGGATTATCGGTATCACAAAGCGTTCTTACATAAAAAGTATAGCCCGTTAATGATGCAAGTGGGGTTAAGTTGAAAGGATTGTTTGTAGCCGTAACAACTGTTCCTGATCCGGGAACAAAACCAGCTGGTCCATATTCAATCTCCCACGGTCCCGCAGGATTTGGACTTGTCCATGACAACAACGCAGATGTTGCTTGAGGTGTAGCTGAAAGCGCAGTAGGTGTTAAACACTGTGAATCCACTTTAACATCATCAATTACCCAAATATCTCCACCCGCATTTTTCTTTACAAAAGCAATGTATACCGTTTGACCAACATATGTTGGCAATAAAACAAATTTTTGCTGCCAAACTGGTGCTCCCGCAACAATAGGACATACCGTAGCTTCGTCATACGTTTGAACCGTAGTAAATGTGGTAGGGTCGGTTTGCGAAGTTGTAGAAATTCTAACAGTATATTCTCCATTAAAATCGGCTTGTTGTCCTTGTTTAGAATAAAAACGAACCTGACCATTGGCCGGAATTGTTACTTGTGGCGAAACCAACCAATGCAACGAATTGATCCCGTTGGTAACGTTTTGTTGCTGACTAATTCTAGCCAAAGCCGTTCCACGTGGTGTTTGAGTATTGGATCTGATCCAATTATTTGTTCCAATTCCGTTATTAAATGTAGCCCATCCAGTTGCTGGAGGAGAAGTGTTTAATGCAATCGCTGCGTTTTCAAAACCTTCAGGAAATTGAGCATAACCTAATAAAGTAGAGAAAGACATGAAAAAAAGTAATAGTTTTTTCATTATATTAATAAGTATTTAAGTTTTGTTTAAGCATTCAAAGTTAACAATTAATCTTATTTGGAAAACATCTATCGATGAAATATAACATATATTCGATAAAGTGTATAATTTAACCAACTAAAAATTATGTATTTTTGTAAAAACTTTCTAAAATTTTCAGTTTGAAACCAAATTCAAAAATCTATTTTGCCTCGGACCAACATTTTGGCGCTCCAACAGCTACTGCAAGTTTCCCTAGAGAACAAAAGTTTGTTGCCTGGCTTGATGAAATAAAAAAGGACGCAGATGCTATTTTTTTATTGGGTGATTTATTTGATTTTTGGTTCGAATATAAAACCGTTGTTCCTAAAGGTTTTGTAAGAGTTTTAGGCAAATTAGCCGAACTGAAAGATGCTGGTATCCCCATCTATTTTTTTGTTGGAAATCATGACTTATGGATGGGTGATTATTTTACCAAAGAATTAAACATTCCTGTGTACCATGACAACCAAGAATTTACCTTCAACGGAAAATCATTTCTGATTGGCCATGGCGATGGAAAAGGCCCAGGAGACAAGGGCTACAAACGCATGAAAAAAATCTTTACACACCCTTTTTCAAAATGGTTATTTAACTGGTTACATCCTGATATTGGGGTGAAATTAGCGCAATATTTATCAGTGAAAAACAAGTTAATTTCGGGCGCAGAAGATGTGAAATTTTTAGGCAAAGACAACGAATGGTTGGTACAATATTGTCATCGAAAACTAACTGCCAAGCACTATGATTTTTTCGTATTTGGCCACCGTCATTTACCTCTAGAAATTGATCTTTCTTCGACTTCAAAATATGTAAATTTAGGAGATTGGATAAGCTACTTTACCTACGGCGTTTTTGATGGCGAAACCATGAAATTGGAAACCTACAAAAATTAATTTTCTTCGAGATCTTTTTCGATATCTAATGCACTGAATTTTGGCGAGGCTACGGCAGTTACACCTACAATAGCCAATGTCATCATGCCTCCAAAAACAACTGCCGGAACGACTCCCATTATTTTAGAAGCTAAACCACTTTCAAAAGCGCCCAATTCATTTGAAGAACCAACAAAAATTGAATTTACCGACGAAACCCTTCCGCGCATGTGATCGGGGGTATAAATTTGAAGTATCGTTTGACGTATTACGACTGAAATTCCATCCGTTACACCACTCAAAAATAAGGCTACAACCGATAACCAAAAATAAGTAGACAAGCCAAAAACGAGGATACAAATACCAAATCCAAAAACAGCCAATAATAGTTTTTTTCCTGCTTTTTGATGCAACGGAATGTACGTTGCCAATAACATGGTAAGCAAACCACCAATGGCGGGTGCCGCTCTCAAAATTCCGAATCCTTCCGATCCCACTTTTAATATGTCTTGAGCAAAAATGGGCAACAAAGCCACAGCACCTCCAAACAATACCGCAAACATATCCAATGAAATCGCGTTTAATATGGGCTTGGAATGCCAAACAAATGAAATACCTTCTTTTAAACTTTTTAATATGGGTTCGCCAATTTTTGGATTTACTATTGGTTTTCGCTCGATTTGAAAAAGGACAAACAACGCCACTAGAACACAAAAAACTACAAAAACCAAGGACCAAAAAACCCCAACCCAACCAATTGAAAATCCGGCCAATGCAGGCCCAATTACGGCAGCTATTTGCCAAGTTGAACTACTCCAAGTGGCCGCATTAGGCTGTTCTTTTTTAGGAATTATTAGTCCTAATAAACTAAAAACGGAGGGAATTAAAAATGCGCGAATGATGCCACCAGCAAAAACCAAGGCATAAAATCCGAACAAAATGGTAGGGTTTGAAAACGTTTCTAAACTTTTTGGATGCACAAGCACACAAAACAAAATGCTAATACATGCTAATCCGGTGAAACACTTGATTAGTAACCCTTTCTTCTCATTTTGATCTACAATATGCCCGGCAAATAATGCCATACTGATCGCCGGAATAATTTCCATCAAACCTATCAACCCTAAAGATAAGGGGTCTTTCGTAAGCCGATATACCTCCCACTCGATCAACACAAATTGCATAGACCAAGCCAAAACAATACTCAATCGCATGGCTAAAAACCAGCGAAACTCAGGTATTCGTAACGAAGAGAAAGGGTCTTTTTTAGTCATTTGATGCTTGAATATCTCGAATTTGCAGTTGCAAAGTTACCGTATCTTTCCATTCGTTTTCTTCCAAAGAAAAAATAGCATCAAATTTTTTTTTGTGGGCAACACGGTCTAATTTTTTTCCCAATCCAAAACCAATTGCCCCAAAACTAGTGGAATGACCTTGTTTCACATAGGCCTTCAAATGTTCGCTATCTGCGCCTAAGGTTTTTGCATAACCCGAATCGCTTAGGTCTTTTGCTAAAAATAAAGGTGTCATATTTTCTGGGCCAAAAGGTTCAAATTGTTTCAAAACCCGCATTAATTTGGGATGGATTTCCCTCAATTCAATTTCGGCATCATAAGCAATCTCAGGAGTTAATAATTCGGTTGGGATGGTTTCTTGAACTACTTTTTCGAAGGCATTTTTGAAATTTTCGTAGTTTTTTTCCAAAAGCGTCATCCCTGCCGCATACATATGTCCGCCAAATTGCTCTAAATGTTCCGCACAAGCTTCCAAAGCATTATAGATATCAAATCCTTTTACGGATCGAGCCGAAGCAGCCAATTTTTCGCCACTTTTGGTAAATACGATCGTGGGGCGGTAATAATTTTCTACCAATCGAGACGCCACAATTCCGATAACGCCTTTGTGCCAATTTTCTTGATACACGACGGTTGAAAATCGATTTTGTTCCTTGTTTTCTTCGATTTGAAGTAAGGCTTCTTTGGTAATTTGTTTGTCTAATTCTTTTCTGTCAGAATTATGCTGTTCAATTTCGGCAGCAAATTGCTCGGCTTGTTCTAAATCATATTCGGTTAACAATGCTACCGCTTCATTTCCATGCTTGATTCTTCCCGCCGCATTAATTCTAGGGGCTACCACAAATACCACATCTGTAATAGTAAGTTCTTTCTTTTTTACCTGTTGAATTAAGGCTTTGATTCCTGGTCGGGGATTGGAATTGATGACTTCCAAGCCAAATTTGGCCAAAACTCTATTCTCTCCAGTAATGGGTACAATATCTGCCGCAATGGCTGTAGCTACTAAATCCAAATACAGTACCAAATCGGCTATGGTTTGGTCTCGATGTTCTGCTAAGGCTTGAATCAATTTAAACCCAACACCACAACCGCATAATTCATCATAAGGATAACTGCAATCCTCACGTTTTGGATCTAAAATGGCAACTGCATCGGGCAAAATTGGCCCTGGGCGGTGGTGATCACAAATGATAAAATCGATGTTTTTTGCTTTGGCATAATTTACATGGTCAATCGATTTTATGCCACAATCTAAAGCTATAATTAAGGAAATGCCATTGTCTTCGGCATAATCAATTCCCATATAGGAAATACCGTAACCTTCTGCATATCTATCCGGAATATACGTCGCAACATTCGGATAAAAACTACGTAAATAACTCGAAACTAAAGAAACGGCGGTTGTTCCATCGACGTCGTAATCGCCAAAAATTAAGATGTTTTCATGGTTTGCAATGGCTTTTTCAATACGTGCCACAGCTTTGTCCATATCCTTCATGAGATACGGATTGTGCAAATCGGATAAGGCGGGACGAAAAAAAGTTTTGGCTTGTTCAAAGGTTTCTATTCCTCTTTGAACTAATAAGGTAGCGATGATTTCATCGACTTGGAGAGCGCTTTGAAGGGCGTGTACTTTCTCGGGATTTGGCTTAGATTTTGGATTCCAACGCATAAATTAATTACGAATTAATGATGATGAATTACGATTTTTGGCGTATAATATTGAATAACAAAGGTATACATATTTTTGAATTTACTAAATGAAAAAAATTAACCACATAGAAACATAGGTTAATTTTTACCAAAATAGTCGTTACACTTTTTAAAGGTTAGATAGGCTTTGTGTATTCAGCATGAACTAAAACTAACTTTTTTATCTATGTTTCTATGTGGTATAACCTTTACAAACTATATTTTATGATAAAAAATCGCCACCTCAACTTTAGCAAATTGACGAAACATTTCCATCACACCACAATATTTTTCTACCGATAAATTTACGGCTTTTTCTAACTTTTTTTCATCTAAATTGTCTCCGTAAAAATGATAATCAACTTTTACTGTGTGATACGTTTTTGGATGTTCTTCGGTTAATTTACCTGAAGTTTCAATTTTGAAATCAGCAACTTCTAACTTCATTTTTTCGATTAACGAAGCTACGTCTAAACCTGTGCAACCAGCCAAAGCCGATAACATCAACGCTTTGGGACGCAACCCTTTTCCTTCGCCTCCATTTTCAGGACCAGCATCAATTGAAATAATATCGCCACTTGGATTAGTTGACTCAAAGTGTATGTTACCTTTCCAGGTAGTGGTTATGTTGTGTATTTCCATTTAAAAAATATTATTATATTAACCTGAAATCGAGCAACCATAGCATTTAAGATTGTAAATTTTCGGCAACCACAAAAACAAACTAATTGCTATTAATAATAGAACCCAAGTTGTTATATTTAATTTACGATAAAAAAATCGATATAATGATATGATAAAAAACAATAAGGCAAAAAAAGAAATCTCAATAGTTATGTTATCAGCTAAAGCTAGATGACTATTTACCAACTTTTGAAAATATGCAATAATAACAAAGTAAATAAAAGCATTTATTGTTAGCAAAATAAAAAAGAATAATCCTATTTTCTTAAAACTCATTATCCTTTCGCCTTTATTAATCCTCCAACACAAATAACAATTTCTCCTTTGGCGGGTTTCGCTTCAAAATGTTTCAACACCTCTTCGGCTGTTCCTCTAATGGTTTCTTCGTGTAATTTGGATAATTCACGGGAAACAGAAACGGGTCTGTCAGCTCCGAAATATTGTGCAAATTCGGCTAAGGTTTTGTTTAGTTTATGGGGCGATACATAGAAAATCATGGTGCGATATTCTTCTTGCAAAGCTAAAAATCGGGTTTGTCTTCCTTTTTTATCGGGTAAAAACCCTTCGAAAACAAATTTATCATTGGGTAAACCACTATTCACTAACGCAGGCACAAATGCTGTTGCTCCTGGCAAACATTCCACTTCAATTCCATTTTCTACACAAGCGCGTGTAAGCAAAAAACCTGGGTCGGAAATGGCTGGGGTTCCCGCATCACTGATTAAGGCAATGGTTTCTCCTGCTTGCAATCGCTTGACCAAATTTTCAACGGTTTTGTGTTCGTTGTGCATGTGGTGGCTGTGCATGTGGGTCGCTATTTCGAAGTGCTTTAGCAACTTTCCACTGGTACGTGTGTCTTCGGCTAAAATTAAATCGACTTCTTTTAAGACTTTAATCGCCCGAAACGTCATGTCTTCTAAGTTGCCTATTGGCGTAGGAACGATGAATAATTTACTCATTTACGGATATCGGAGTTTAATTGGTGCTGTAAGATACAATTACTAATTAAACTTTTTCTCTATAATATCTAAAAAACGGGTTTCATATTCTTCATTGCCTTCCCAATTATCATAATCGGGTTTTACAAAGTCTTGGATGAAATCTTTAGCCTCTTCAAAAGTATCAAAGCTATTCAATTGGGAAAGGACACGGTTGAAATCATCGGAATGACCGCCAAATAATTTTTTCTCAAAAGCAATTCGATCGTTTAATCCAATATTTATGCCTTTGTTTAATGAATCATTTAACGATACTATTTTTTCTTCTTTTACTTCTTTAGCTACTTGGGGTTCTTGTGGTACTTCATTAAGAAAAGTGGCTTCTTCTAATGAATCAAAAGTAAGATCGTTGGCTAGAGCAACAACCTCAGGAACAGCATCTACCTTTACAAAATCCAATTCTTGATAATCGTGTACCAACATGTCTTCAAACGAAATTTGTTGGGCAACGACCGGTTTTTGCTTTTCGGGTTTTATGAATTTTTTTTCGGTCTTGGTTTCTGGAATGATATCTTTTACAGCTTCTGCGGCTTCTGCGGCTTCAGCAACTTCTTCTGCTTCTTTCACTTCAACTGGAGCTTCGACTTCGGATTCCAATGCGTCATCTTCATCAAGTTCGTCAAGCGTTAATTCAGCAATTACTATTTTTCCTTCACTTACAGATATCACTTTCTCTTCTTCAACTACTGAATCTATAGTATGAGTAGACGCTGCTTCTTTTTTTTCAAGAGGAGCAGCAATAACTTCAGAAGACTTTCCATCGAGCATTTCTTCAAGAACAGGAGCTGGAATTTCATTTTTTAGCATTTCGAAATTTTCTTCATAGAATCGTAAAATGGTCAATTGATCATACAAATTCTTTGCTTCTTGTTGCAATTGAAGGGTTTCGGAGTGATTTTTTAATTTTAAAATTCGGTGCGCAATACTGATTAATTCAGCGGATACTCTTTTCTTCATAACTTTATTAAATGGAATTGAATATATCGATACTTTTTTAATATTTTTGTTTTGCTTACAAATGTAGCAGAAAATAATTTTTTAACGTACGAAAGATACAAAATGTTTCTCGAAAATACTGTAAATCAACAAGAACAATTTGGTTGGATTGAAGTAATTTGTGGTTCAATGTTTTCTGGTAAAACAGAAGAGTTGATTCGCCGGTTAAAACGCGCTCAATTTGCCAAACAAAAAGTAGAAATTTTCAAACCGTCTGTGGATACACGCTATGACAACGAAATGGTCGTTTCTCACAACAAAAATGAAATTCGTTCTACTCCTGTTCCTGTCGCTGAAAATATTCGAATATTAGCACAAGGTTGTGATGTAATTGGAATAGACGAAGCCCAGTTTTTTGATGAAGAAATTGTAGCGGTTTGTAATGATTTAGCCAATTCGGGAATTCGAGTAATTGTAGCCGGATTGGACATGGATTTTAAAGGAAATCCTTTCGGGCCCATGCCTGCTTTGATGGCGACAGCCGAATATGTAACCAAAGTACATGCTGTTTGCACACGCACTGGAAATTTGGCTCATTATAGTTTTAGAAAATCTAAGGATGAAAAATTAGTAATGTTGGGCGAAACCGAAGAATATGAACCGCTCAGTAGAGCGGCTTACTTTAATGCAGTTCGCGAACATAAAGAAACCGAATAATTTGAACCTCAACCTATCCCATATCACCACTTTTTGCAAGGGCGTTTTGCAGGGCGAAACATCTTCGTTTTCACCCCAACAAATTTCTATTGATAGCCGATCGTTGCACAATGGGAAAGACACCTTGTTTTTTGCAATTAAGGGTCAAAATCACGATGCACATCGCTACCTTGACGACTTAATAACAAGGGGAGTGCGTCATTTTGTGGTGGAGTATATTCCAAATAATCTAAAAGAGAAAGCAACCTTTATTGTGGTTGAAAATTCCCTACTGGCATTGCAACAATTGGCAAGAGAACACCGCAAAACTTTTGATTTTCCATTCGTTGGAATTACCGGAAGCAATGGGAAAACTGTAGTCAAAGAATGGTTGAATTTTTTATTAAGCCCGAAACATTTAATTGTTCGGAACCCTAAAAGTTATAATTCACAAGTAGGTGTTCCTCTTTCCATTTTAGCCATAGATGGACAATATGATTTTGGAATATTTGAAGCTGGCATTTCTTTACCTGAAGAAATGCAACATTTAGAATCTATCATACAACCAACCTATGGTATTTTAACCAACATTGGCGTGGCACACGATGAAGGATTTCCCAATCGCGAAACGAAAAGCAGGGAAAAAATTAAATTGTTTGCGCATTGTTCGGATGTTTTCTTAGAAAAGAATGACGCCATTGAAAGGGCACTACCAATCCACTGTCAAAAACATACTTGGAGTTGTACCGATACTACCGCATCTTTATTTGTAACTCAACAAAACAAAGAAAATACAACCGTATTAACATTTAAAAACCAAGACTATACTTTTAGTGCTTTGGTTCCATTTGTAGATCAACATTCCATTGAAAACGCCATTAGTTGTGTAAATTTTATGCTCTTTATAGGCGAAGATGTTGCGTATATCCAAAATCGTTTGGCCGAATTATATCCCGTAGAATTGCGCTTGCAAACCAAAAAAGGAATGCAAAACTGTATGATAATTGACGATAGTTATTCGTTAGATTATCCCTCATTGAAAATTGCCTTAGACTTTTTGGAGCAACAAAAACTACACGATAAAAAAACAATTATTCTCTCCGATGTTTTTTCAAATGGTATTGCTGCTGATGTTTTGTATGACCAAGTAAAACAACTCCTATCCCAACATAATATTCAACGAATAATTACAATTGGTGAAACCATTGGACATTATTTAAAAGAAGTTACAAATGTGATTTCATTTGCTAATACACAGGATTTTTTACAGCAATTTAATGTGCAATCATTTCAAAACGAAACCCTGTTAGTCAAAGGCGCACGCGGATTTAATTTCCATGAAATTGTGGTGGTCTTGGAAGAAAAAAACCACGAAACTGTACTTGAAATTAACCTAGACGCCATCAGTCATAACTTGAATTTTTATAAATCCAAACTACTACCACACACCAAGATCATGGTGATGGTCAAAGCATTTGGGTATGGAAATGGAGGCTATGAAATTGCTAAATTATTGGAACATCACAAAGTAGATTATCTGGGCGTAGCATTTGCCGATGAAGGTATTGAATTGCGAAATGCGGGCATTACAACGCCTATTATGGTATTAAATCCAGAGAATAGTAGTTTTAGAGCTATGATTGCCTATAATTTAGAGCCCGAAATTTATTCGATTCATGGCATACAAGCTTTTTTAAAAACAGCACAGGAACAAAATATTTCGGAATATCCCATTCATATTAAATTGGATACCGGCATGCACCGATTGGGATTTGAATCTAATGCTATGCATGAATTGTGCGCGTTGCTAAAAAACAACAATTTTGTAAAAGTAAAAAGCGTCTTTTCGCACTTAGCGGCCAGCGATGATTCGAATTTTGAAACTTTTACCCAATTGCAATTCGAGCGTTTTGAAGCTTTATTTTCTGAAATCGAAAAAGTCATTCCGCACCAACCCATTCGGCATATTTTGAATACGTCAGGCATATTTAATTACCCTGAGAAACAATTTGAAATGGTACGTTTAGGCATCGGGTTGTATGGCTTGGCAAATACGGAGATCGAACAAAATGGCTTGGCAAATGTAAGCACGCTTAAAACCATAATTTCACAAATACGAACGCTAGATGCTGGAGAAAGTATTGGCTACAGCCGCCGATTCCTGGTGGAAAAAACCATGCGAGTAGCTACCTTACCGATTGGCTATGCCGACGGAATTAGTAGAGCCTGGGGGAATCAAAAAGGATATGTAATGATTCATCAGCAAAAAGCACAAATTTTAGGGGCGATATGTATGGACATGATGATGGTGGATGTAACGGATATTTCTTGCAAAGAAGGTGATGAAGTAATTGTTTTTGGAACTGTACCATCAGTTGCAGAGATAGCAGCAACCCTACAAACCATTTCGTATGAAATCTTAACCGGAATTTCGCAACGGGTCAAACGCGTTTTTTATAAAAATTAACCGCTAGTGTTAAATCTTTGTGAGGATATTCTAGGTAAACAAAATTTCTTTACTATTTTTACCGCTTAAATACAATTTTATGGCATCATCATTTGAAAATTACAACAAAAGAAGACTAATTTCTTCTTATTTCTCAGTAGTATTAAGTATTTTTTTAGTGTTGTTCCTGCTAGGAACTTTGGGATTATTTGTAATTAACTCAAAGAAAATATCCGATGATTTTAAAGAGAACATTCCCATGACGGTTTTCTTCAATAACGAAGCAACCGATAGTGTATTGAGTTCGTTTGATTTGGAATTGAAAAACGCCAATTTTATAAAAGATTATGCCTTTGTACACAAAGATAGTGCTGCAAAAAATAATGTAGATATTGTAGGAAAAGATTTCATGGAATTTTTAGGGTTTAACCCGTTACAAAATTCGTTTGACATTCATTTAAAAGGCGATTATGTAAACGCTGGAAGTATTAAAAAAATTGAACGATCGTTTCGAAAAAATGAAATGGTTACGGAAATCATTTACGATAAAGAGTTGGTCGATTTAGTCAACAATAATGTCAAAGAAATTAGTTTTTGGATATTAGTGGTGAGTGGTGTGTTAACTGTAGTGGCCATGTTATTAATCAATAGTTCCTTACGCCTTTCGGTATATTCGCATCGCTTTACGATCAAGACCATGCAAATGGTAGGTGCTACAAAATCATTCATTCGAAAACCATTCATTTGGACCAGTATAAAATTAGGATTGATTGGTGCTGCATTAGCCATCATCGGATTGATGGGCGTTGTGGTTTATGTAGATGGATTATTTCCAAGTTTAGGCATTGCAAAAGATTATACGGCCATTGCAATTGTGATCTTTGGTGTATTGATAATTGGAACAATTATTACTTCAATTAGCACCTATTTTGCGACACAGCGGTTTTTGAACTTAAAAACAGACGATCTTTATTAATATATTGTAAAACAGTACTGTTTTGTATAATTAAACCATACAATATGGAAAAAAACAACAAACCTGAATTTCTTTTTGACACCCTTAATTATAAAATTTTAGGGGTTGGATTAGCTGTTATCGCACTAGGCTTCTTATTAATGAGTGGAGGAGGCAGTGAAGATCCAACCGTTTTTAACGAAGAAGTTTTCAGCTTTAGACGCATTCGTTTAGCCCCAGCATTGGTATTACTAGGTTTTGGAATCACGATTTATTCGATCTTAAAAAACCCAAAGAAAAAGTAATGGAAACTAACGAATCGTGTTAGAGATTCGTTGCTAACCACTAATCATCCGTAAATGAATACTATACAAGCTATTATCCTGGCTATTATTGAAGGAATCACCGAGTTTTTACCTGTTTCCTCAACGGGACACATGATTGTCGCGTCTTCTTTTTTTGGGATTGCTCAGGATGACTTTACCAAACTTTTTACCATTGTAATTCAATTAGGAACTATACTTTCGGTCATTGTTTTATATTTTAAGCGCTTTTTTCAATCTCTTGATTTTTATTTTAAATTAATTGTAGCGTTTATCCCTGCCGTAATTTTCGGATTGTTCTTAAGTGATTTTATCGATGGGTTGCTGGAAAACCCTATTACAGTTGCTGTTTCACTCATTATAGGCGGAATTTTGTTATTGAAAGTTGATGATTGGTTCGGTGCTTCCGAAGGGACAGACATATCCTATCGTACAGCATTTAAAATTGGTTTGTTCCAATGTTTGGCTATGATCCCTGGTGTTTCGAGAAGTGGTGCTAGCATAGTGGGTGGGATGACGCAAAAAATATCGCGAACTACCGCTGCCGAATTTTCATTTTTTTTAGCCATTCCTACCATGTTAGGCGCTACGTTAAAAAAATCATACGATTATTACAAAGCCGGTTTTGTTCTTACTGACGATCAAATTAATTTGCTTATCCTTGGCAACATTGTAGGCTTCATTGTGGCACTTATCGCCATCAAATCTTTTATTGGGTTTTTAACAAAAAATGGTTTTAAAATTTTTGGATATTATAGAATACTTGCGGGTGTAGTGATCTTATTGGTACACTTCTTCGTGCAAAAACTAACCATTATCTAATGACATCTGAAGAAATTTTAGCGGGAAGCGTAATTCTAATAGATAAACCGCTTACTTGGAGTTCGTTTCAAGCCGTAAACAAATTAAAGTACCTCTTAAAACGAAAGTTTGATTTACCCAAAAAATTTAAAATTGGACACGCTGGAACATTAGATCCACTAGCAACTGGTTTACTCATTATTTGCACGGGTAAATTCACTAAAAAAATCACCGAAATTCAGGCACAAACTAAAGAATATACTGGAACTATCGTATTAGGTGCTACTACCCCATCTTATGATTTAGAAACCGAAATTGACGCGCATTTCCCAACAGATCATCTAACGGAAGCGTTGATTTCTGAAAGTACACAACAATTTATCGGCGAGATAGACCAAAAACCCCCTGTTTTTTCAGCTATTAAAAAAGACGGGAAACGACTATATGAACATGCGCGTGCCGGCGAAACAGTTGAAATACAGGCGAGAAAAACTACCATATACGAATTTCAAATTACGCGCATTCAATTGCCAGAAGTCGATTTCAGAATCACTTGTAGCAAGGGAACTTATATTCGATCTATTGCTTATGATTTTGGCTTAGCCCTCCAATCGGGAGGCCATTTATCGGCGCTTCGACGTACAAAAATTGGCAATTATAACGTTCTAAATGCTGTAACCCCATCAGAATTTGAAAAATTAATACACGATGAAATCTAAATTTTTACTTTTTAGCGTATTTCTAATCCAGTGGTCGTTTGCACAAGTTGAAACTACAATTAATGATGCGGCAGCTGTAAAACAAGAGACTAAGATTACTTTTACACAATTTGAACTTTCAGTTCCTTTACAAGGCAATAAGAATCGTGGAGAAGTTTTCCCGGATGGAAGTGTTAATAATAGTTGGTTTGTACCTGAAGGCATCAACAGTTCGATTGGATATGGTATTCACCTGAACGAATGGCTCGGATGGAGTGCTCATACTGGAATAGGGATGAAATTATCTGAAAAATTAATTGTTGCGCCTGTATTTTCTAATTTGAGAATTATGCCAAAAATTGGCGAAGAGACACGAGTGGGTATCGATGTAGGAATTGGTCGTTCTTTTGCCCTTGGAAGAGGTGACTTGTCGGGCCTGTATAAACGTCTAAAATTTAATCTAGAGGCATCCGATTTACAGCTTTTTCTAGAAATCACTTCCTATGGCTTTCAGCTTCACAATACCCCACAAGGAAGCATTAGTGTTGGATTTGCATTACTATCTTTTTAAATGAAAAAATTACTCACTTTCGTTCTTTTCGTTTCTTTTGCGAGTTTTTCACAAAAGGTTACTCTTAAAACAGGAGATTTCCTGTTTCAATCGATGAATTGTGGGCCACTTTGTGAGGCGATTAATGAAGTAACGGCAGGGTATCAAGGACATGATTTTAGTCATTTAGGGATGGTATACCTTAAAAACGATTCCATTTATGTAATTGAAGCTGCAGGTACCGCTGTAAAAATAACACCCTACGAAACCTTCAAAACCTACACCACTCAAAAAATGTTTGTGGGCCGATTAAAACGAAAATACCGAGTACTTATTCCTGAAGCCATTACTTTTGCATTGCAACAAATTGGTGTGCCATATGATGAGGAATATGTGTACAATAATGGAAAATACTATTGCTCAGAATTACTATATGACGCTTTCTTACACGCCTATAAAAAACCCCTATTTGATTTATTTCCTATGACTTTCAAGTCACCACAAACAAATGAATTCTTCGAAGTTTGGGCCGATTATTACAAAAAATTACACATGGAAATTCCGGAAGGCAAACCCGGGTGCAATCCTGGTGGCATTTCAACATCAGATAAATTGAAGATTATTGGAACGGTAAATTAAGCCTAAATGCTAGTTATAGCTGGTCCATTATTTCCAAAATTTCTTGCTGAATGGAGCTTCCTTTATCGTGCAAATACCATTTTTGCAATTCAATTTTTGCCGTTTCATCCACTACGCCATGAACTGATTTATAGTCAACAATCAATTGTTTAGCCCCTTGAGGACGAGGCCCCCAATCGGCAACTACTTCTAAGGTTAGAGCGTCTAATATGATGAGTTTGGGAATGGCCTTTCCGCCGTTGGTTAGAAACTGTTGCATTAGAGCATCATGATCATCTCGCAAAACAATCTTAAATTGTATTGCAGGAGAAACCTCACTCATTTTATGTATAACCGGCAAAATTTGAGCGGCATCGCCGCACCAACTTTCTGCTAACACCAACCAAATATAGGTTTTAGAACAATTCTGTAACTTTTGTATTATTTCATCAGCTATTGTAATGGTTTTTTCCAAGCGATTCATACGAGTTTCGTTCAATTCGGCATAATGCGCTAAAGCTTCCGAAAGATCATGTCCCGTTGGTTTTCCTTGTGCAACTAGATCCGAAGCCAATTTTCGATATTCGGCATAAGAATAGCTGTTTTGTATTGCATTTTGTATTATTTCTTTCATCTTCGTTTTTTATGCCCCAAAAATAAGGCAATTTTTGGAAAACCTTGGTAAGTTATGTTACACAAGAGCTGCTACAATCGAAATTATATAGGCAGTTTTTCAGGGAAGGCTCTAAATTACAAATTTGTTCGTATAAATGTTGCTTACATTTTTTTAGGAAAAAACGAATTAACTATATTTGCACAACAAAACAATCCATTACTAATGAAGTACAAAAGAATTCTTCTGAAATTAAGCGGTGAAGCCTTAATGGGTGATCGCCAATATGGTATCGATCCACAACGATTAGCAGAGTATGCTACAGAAATCAAACAGATTCACGATAAAGGCGTAGAAATCGCGATCGTTATTGGTGGAGGGAATATTTTTAGAGGAGTCTCTGGCGCAAGCAATGGAATGGACAGAGTACAGGGAGATTATATGGGAATGCTTGCTACCGTAATCAATGGTATGGCATTACAAGGCGCCCTGGAAGAAGCTGGAATGCAAACGCGTTTACAAACAGCCTTGAAAATTGAAGCCATAGCTGAACCCTATATCAAAAGAAAAGCAACACGTCATCTCGAGAAAGGGCGTATTGTTATCTTTGGTGCGGGTACAGGAAATCCATATTTTACAACGGACACTGCAGCTGTATTAAGAGGTATAGAAGTAAGTGCAGATGTTATATTGAAAGGTACCCGAGTAGACGGCGTATATACGTCTGATCCTGAAAAAAATGCAGATGCCGTTAAATTTGATTACATTTCATTTGAAGACGTATTGGCAAAAGGATTGAATGTAATGGATACAACAGCCTTTACTTTGAGTCAAGAAAACAAATTACCGATAATTGTATTTGACATGAATAAGGCTGGTAATTTATTAAAAGTATGCCAAGGAGAGACAATTGGAACAACGGTAACCCTATAATTTTGTTTCAAGTTTCATCTTGTTACTGATTTTACTTGAAACTTGAAACCTTAATTTTGAAACAAAAAAATGACAGAAGAAATTAACTTTATTTTAGAGAGTGCTAAAGAAGCAATGTTGGGTTCTGTTGCCCATTTAGAAAAAGAATTTTTAAACATTAGAGCGGGCAAAGCTTCCCCTCAAATGCTGGGTGGTGTATTTGTAGATTATTACGGTTCGCAAACCCCATTGTCACAAGTGGCTAATATTAATGCTGCCGATGCAAGAACATTAACGGTTACCCCTTGGGAAAAAAACATGTTACATCCTATTGAAAAAGCGATCATGATTGCGAACTTAGGCTTAAATCCGATGAACAATGGTGATAATATCATCATCAACATCCCTGCTTTAACGGAAGAGAGAAGACGTGACTTAGTAAAACAAGCTAAGGCTGAAGCAGAAGAAGCAAAAATTGGAATTAGAAATCACAGAAAAGACGCCAATTCCGACATCAAAAAAGAAGAGAAAGAAGGTACTGCTGAAGACATCTGTAAAAAAGCAGAAGATGATGTCCAAAAACTAACCGATTCATTCATAAAGAAGATAGACGATATTTTAGCGGTTAAAGAAGCTGAAATTATGAAAGTTTAAATTTAAATCCCGATTCACACTCGGGATTTTTTATTTTAAATATCTTTGTAATCTATAGAAAAATACTCATGCCCTATTTTTGGTCCATATTATGTTTCCTTTTTTCTTCAAGCTTGATAGCACAAACCAATATCCATGGGCAGGTTATTGATTTTGACAGCACTGTCCCCATAGCTTTTGCCTCGATTACTTATAATAAAACTACTCTAAGTGCCGATTGGGAAGGAAAATTTAATTTGACCATTGAAGATGCCAAACTACCCATAAAAATAAATTACCAAGGTTATCACGAGAAAATAGTTTATCCGATTGCTTCACAAACAAGTATATCTGTTAAACTAATTCCTAATTTAAGCAGTAAACAAAAAGAAGTTTATTCTGAAATTGAAGTAAATAATATCATTAAGAAGGTTATTGAAAATAAAAAAAATAACGATCCCACAAAAGTGCTTTCTAGTTTTCAGTATAAAAATTATGAATATCTTCAAATAACTGCTAACCCAGATAGTATATCCCCAAAAATTGATACCATCTTCAAAAAAAGATGGCTTAGAAAACCCCTAATTAAATTAGACTCAACCAATTATAAATTCAAAAAAGTAGTTGAAAAACAACATTTGTATCAAACCGAAAAAGTAAATTTAATTCAGTTTGCTCATAAAAAAAGCAAAGAAACCATTTTAGCCACTCGAATGGCGGGGTTTGATCGACCACTTTACGAATATTTAGGATTAAAATTAGTATCCTATTCTGTGTATGAAAATCCGGTAGAAATACTCGAAATTCCGGTTCAAAATCCAATTTCAAACTACGGAAGACGACTGTATTCGTATAAATTAATTGATACCGTTTCCATTGCTGGACGGAAAGCCTTCCGAATTTATTTCCAACCCAAAAAATTCAACGGTAATAAATTACGAGGTTTATTGTATATCGATACCGAAACCTATGCTATTTCAAAAGCCTACTATCGCATTTATGGAGTGGTTAACATTCAGGCTACCTATACTTTTAAATACATAAAAGAGCAACAACTTTGGTTTCCAGAAAAACGGTTTTTTAAAGTTCAAAAAGGTACAAATTATGACGACATTAATCTTTTAGGAGGCACCTTAAAATTCAGCTCCTCTCTCGATTTTAGTAACCGCAAAGACGCTACCGATCAAACCTATTTATATCTCGAATCAATTCCTTTTGATATTGAAATTAATAAGCCCATAATCCTTTCGAAACCGAATGTGAAAATTGAAGTTCCTATAACGAGTTTAAAAAAATCAGGCGAGTTTTGGACAACGTATACAAAAGACACATTAGACCCCCGAAAAATTAAAACCTATACATCAATTGATAGTTTATCGCTCTCCGAAAAAATTGAGCATAAAATTTTTCTAGGCCGAAAAATAATGAATGGATATTTTCCTGTTTCAGTCATCGATATAGACCTTAGAAGCATTATCAAATACAATCATTACGAAGGGTTTAGATTTGGAGTAGGTGGCGTAACAAATAGCCAACTTTCTTCCCGATATAAAATTGCCTTTTATGGGGCTTACGGATTAAAAGACACTGAAACAAAATATGGGATAACGCCCTCCTATTTAACCCATAAAGGCTCTGAAACTTGGATTAGTGCCTCGTATTCAAATGAAATTACCGAAATCGCTCAAACTAATTTTGCAACAGATGCGAGGCGGTTTAAGATTTACGATCCCAGACCATTTAATATTACTACATTCTATAACAATAAGAACACTTCTTTTTTTGTGGAAAGTAAAATAGTACCAAAAACTGCCAGCTATTTTGCGCTATCCAACAGTAAAATTCAGCCGTTATTCGATTATACATTTGTCCATAATGGAATTTCATATACCGATTATTCCATCACTGCGCTCCAACTGGGATTCCAATGGAACCCCTTTAGTGATTACATGCAAACTCCTTTTGAAAAAATTGAAATAGAAAAACGCCATCCAAAATTCTCTATCCAATATACCCAGACCTTACCAAAAATATTAGGTAATGACTTTGAGTTTTCCAAGATAGATTTTAAAACCTATTACGAGCTACCCTATCTATCGGGACAAAAAAGCTCAGTTTTGGTACAAACCGGAATTGCTTTCGGAGCGGTGCCAATTACTCATTTATACAGCATACAGCCCAATAATTTGAATCAAGATTCGGTATTGCAACGGATTACATTTTCTGGAAAAAATAGTTTTGAAACCATGTATTTCAACGAATTTTTCTCTAATAAATACGCTTCCTTACAACTAAAACACACCTTTAACAAAATACAATTGGCGCCAAAAATTAATCCAGAATTTACAGTTGTCACGCGTATGGCATTTGGCTCCAACAACCAATCTACGCAACACCTCGGAATTACATACAACACCATGGAAAAAGGGTTCTTTGAAAGCGGTGTAGAATGCAATAAACTGTTTAAAGGATTTGGATTGGTAGCCTTTTATCGATACGGACCCTATCAATTAGCAAATTTTGAAGATAACATCGCTCTAAAAATTTCTTTCCTGTTGGATTTAGGGATATAATAATGCGTAAATTCTACCTTCGGAAACCCATTAATTAAGCAAGAATACCTACCTTTGCCACTTAATTTTTTGAGAGATGTTAAAGTGGTTCAACACCAATTTTTGGGATTTTATCGCCAGTAAAATTTTACGAAACAGAATAGGTTTATTAGGAGTCGTTGCACTATTTACCCTTTTTATGGCTTCCCAATGGAAGTATATAAAATTTACCAACACCGAAGCCAATCTGTTACCGGCCTCTGAAAAAGCAAATATAGAATACAATGCTTTTTTAGAAAAATTTGGTGAAGAAGGCAATCTCATCGTAATCGGAATTCAGGACCAACAAATTTTTACCCCAAAAATTTATGCCGCCTGGGAGAAATTGATGCTTCAGCTCAAAAAAAATGCAGAAGTCGACGGAATTATTTCGCTCAATGACTTGAAAAAATTACAAAAAAACGACAGCCGCTCTTCCTTTGAATTGACTCCATTAATTGATCCGTCACAAACAAAAAATGCTGCCTATTTAAATGAAAAAAAGAAAGAATTACTCACACAAATGCCTTTCTATGAAGGATTGTTGTTCAATCATTCAGGTGTAATTCGATCGGCTATTTATTTAGACAAACAAATTGTAAATACTCCAAAACGCAAAGATTTTGTGCTGCATAAAATTATCCCAGCCATTGAAACCTTTGAATTTGAAACAAAAGCAGATGTACATGTTTCGGGTATGCCCTACATTCGATCGCTCAATTCTGAATACATCATTAGCGAAATTAGCCTCTTTATTGGAGCCGCATTGGGGATAACTTCTTTGATTTTCTTTTTCTTTTTTAGATCCTTCCGAACGACTTTAATTTCAATGTGTATTGTAATTGTGGGCGTAATGTGGTCGTTTGGTTTTTTGGGATTACTGCGCTATGAAATAACGGTGTTAACGGCATTGGTGCCCACATTAATGATCGTAATTGGAATTCCAAACTGTATTTTCTTGACCAACAAATACCATCAAGAATGCCGAATACATGGCAATCAAGCCAAAGCATTAGTGCGTGTAATTACAAAAGTGGGAACACCTACCTTGATTACCAATCTTACCACTTCATTTGGATTTGCAACGTTTATTGTAACCAACAATGAGTTGTTAAAAGAATTTGGTACCGTAACGTCGGTAAATATTATTGCCTTATTCTTTTTATGCCTGTTTGTAATTCCCGTAGCCTACAGCTACATGTCTATCCCCAAAGAACGCCATTTAGATCATTTGGAACGAAGCTATGCTGTGAGTTTTTTAAACTGGGTGCAAAAAACCGTAAAGAACCGAAGAACAATAGTGTATGTTGTAGTACTCGTATTACTAACTTCGGGTACTTTTGGGATTTTTAAAATGCGCATTTCGGGTAGTTTAATTGAAGACATGCCCAAAAAAGCTGCCTTTTACGATGATATTGTATTTTTTGAAAAAGAATTTGATGGCGTTATGCCCATTGAAATACTGATTGACACCAAAAAGAAAAAAGGAGTCATGAAATTAGCAACCTTAAAAAGAATGGATGAATTACAACAAACAATTGATTCCATTCCCGAATTATCAAAACCCATTTCTATCGTTAATTTGGTCAAGTATTCTAAACAAGCCTATTACAATAACAATCCTGAATATTACGAGTTGCCCACTTCTCAAGAGCAAGCTTTTATACTGTCGTATGCAAAAAATTCGGTAAAAAACTCCAAAGACAATGTAATGAAAAGTTATGTTGACGCAACCGGTCAATACACCCGAATTACTACTTTTATAAAAGATGAAGGCATCAATAATTTAGATGCCATTGAAGCTAAACTGCAGCGCAAAATCAACGAACTTTTCCCAAAAGAACGATACGCTGTTTCCATCACAGGAAAAGCTGTAGTGTTTCAAAAGGGGACTAAATATTTATTAGATAACTTACTACAGTCGTTGTTACTATCGGTATTCATCACGGCATTGTTAATTGCTTTTATGTTCCGATCGGTTAAAATGATCTTGGTGGCTTTACTTCCGAATTTATTGCCGTTATTAATGACCGCCGGAATCATGGGCTATTTTAATATTCCTTTAAAACCTTCAACCATTTTAGTATTTGGAATTGCTTTTGGGCTATCAGTTGATGATACCATCCGTTTTTTAGCAGAATACCGCCAAGCCTTAACGCGTAACCGTTGGAAAATCAAAAAATCTGTTTTTGCTACCATTAATGAATCGGGGTTGAGCATGTTCTATACTTCAGTGGTATTGTTTTCAGGATTTTCGGTATTTATGTTGTCTAGCTTTGGAGGAACCATTGCTTTAGGTGGTTTGGTTTCCATCACATTATTATTTGGTATGTTGTCAAATTTAGTCTTATTGCCTTCCTTGGTATTGACCCTAAATAAAAAATTAGCCAATCAACAAGAATTTGTGGAACCAACCATTAATATCTTAAGCGATGTAGAGGTTGGTACAGTCGATAAAATTGATGAAGAAGATTTTCAAGAAGAAAATCCAAACGAGAAATAGTATATTTTTTCTATAGTGTTATCTTTGCCAAAGGAAAGATAGCACCTACACAATAAACTTGAAAGCCTTATATAATATTGAAATTTTATGTAGGTTTGCACATAAATAAATTTGAAAATGAAACACTCAAAAGTAATAGACCTTTTAAACAGTTCGAAAACACTACATGAAGTAACGGCTAAAGGTTGGGTTAGAACATTTAGAAACAATCAATTTATTGCGTTGAACGATGGTTCAACGCTCCACAATATTCAATGCGTAGTGGATTTTGAAAACACCGCAGAAGAAACCTTAAAAAGAATTACTACCGGTGCCGCGATTTGTGTAACTGGCACCTTGGCTGAAAGTCGTGGTGCAGGACAAAAAGTAGAAATTCAAGTGACCAAATTAGAAATTTTAGGCGATAGCGATGCCGAAAAATTCCCCATGCAACCCAAAAAACACTCTTTGGAATTTCTTCGCGAAAATGCACATTTGCGAGTGAGAACAAATACATTTGGAGCGGTAATGCGAGTGCGTTCTACCCTGTCTTTTGCCGTACACCAATACTTTCAAGAAAAAGGATTTTTCTATGTAAATACCCCTATTATTACTGGATCTGATGCAGAAGGAGCCGGAGAAATGTTTCAAGTTACTGCCTTACCTATTGATGGTTCTGCACCCAGAACAGAAGACGGTGCCATCAACTATAAAGAAGACTTTTTTGGAAAACAAACCAATCTTACCGTATCGGGACAATTAGAAGGTGAAACCTTTGCGATGGCATTGGGTCAAATTTATACGTTTGGACCTACCTTCCGAGCAGAGAATTCAAACACGTCACGTCACTTAGCTGAATTTTGGATGATTGAGCCCGAAGTGGCTTTTAATGATTTGGCCGATAACATGGATTTAGCCGAAGACTTCATCAAATATGTCATCAAATATACTGTTGATAAATGTGGAGATGACTTGAAATTTTTAGAAGGCCGATTACTCGAAGAAGAAAAAGCAAAACCACAAGCCGATCGCAGCGAAATGGCGTTGTTAGAAAAATTAAACTTCGTATTAGAAAACAACTTCAAACGCGTTTCTTATACCGAAGCTATTGATATTTTAAAAGATTCTACTCCCAATAAAAAGAAAAAATTCCAATACATTATTGATGAATGGGGTGCCGATTTACAAAGTGAGCACGAACGTTTCTTAGTTGAAAAACACTTCAAATGTCCGGTTATATTATTTGATTATCCTGCAAAAATAAAAGCGTTTTATATGCGTTTAAATGAAGACGGAAAAACGGTACGCGCCATGGATATCTTATTCCCAGGAATTGGAGAAATTGTAGGGGGTTCTCAAAGAGAAGAACGGTACGACGTTTTAGTAGAAAAAATGAAAGCCTTAGGAATTGATGAAGAAGAATTATGGTGGTATTTAGACACCCGTAGATTTGGATCAGCCGTGCACTCAGGGTTTGGATTAGGATTTGAACGTTTAGTGCTTTTTGTAACTGGAATGACCAACATTAGAGACGTTATTCCGTTTCCAAGAACACCACAGAACGCAGAATTCTAAATCCTTGTTCCCGTTACAAGTTGGTTTTGTTATGAACACCTGAAGCCTGAAACTTTTAACCAAAAAATAATGTTAAAACACAGTTTACAGTTCAAATTATCGCAAAAATTATCGCCGCAACAAATTCAGTTGATGAAGTTGATTCAGTTGCCTACCCAGGCTTTTGAACAACGTCTTCAAGAGGAATTAGTGGAGAATCCCGCTTTAGAAGAAAGCAGTAAAGAAGAGGAATATGAACGAGATGATTTTGAAGTAAACACCAATGAAGACGATTACGACGACTATGATAACGATCGTATCGACACCCAAGACATTAATATTGATGATTATTTAAGTAACGACGAAACCCCAGATTACAAATATCAAATCAACAATTATAGCGATGACGATGAAGATCGATCCACTCCATTTGCTGCACCTGTTAGCTTTCACCAAGATTTAATCAATCAGTTAAATACCTTTATTTTAAAGGAAGACGAACGAGATATTGCCGAATTTTTAGTGGGCAGTATTGACGATATGGGCTACATACGAAGAACCACTCAAGATATCGTAGACGATTTAGCATTCACACAAGGTATTTATACGGATGAAGTGACAGTTGAACGTATTTTACATTTGGTTCAAGAATTGGAACCTGTGGGCGTAGGCGCACGCGATTTACAAGAATGCCTATTGCTTCAATTAAAACACAAAACACCTTCAGAAGGACTTGCATTGGCCATAAACATCATCGAACAACAGTTTGAGGCGTTCAGTAAAAAACATTATGATAAATTATTGCAAAAATTTGATGTTTCCCAACAACAACTCAAAAAAGCAATTGATGAAATTGAAAAACTAAATCCGAAACCAGGAGGTAGTTTTGATGGCAACCAAAAAATGATCGAACACATTGTGCCTGATTTTACCATTCGAATTGTCGACGGTGAATTGGAATTGCTATTGAACGGAAGAAATGCTCCAGAACTGCACGTATCCAAAGATTATCAGGAGATGTTGCAAAGTTATAAAGTAACCGCCGATCGATCTACCGCACAAAAAGAAGCGGTGCAATTTATCAAACAGAAATTAGATTCAGCCAAATGGTTTATTGATGCCATCAAACAGCGAAATGAAACGCTATATGTTACTATGAATGCCATCATGTACTATCAACAGGACTATTTTTTAGAAGGAGAAGAAACAAAACTTCGCCCAATGATTCTAAAGGATATTGCCGACCTGGTAGGCTTGGATATTTCCACTATTTCTCGCGTGGCTAATAGTAAATATGTAGACACGCCCTATGGCACGAAATTAATCAAAGAGTTTTTCAGTGAATCGATGACCAATGATCAAGGAGAAGAAGTTTCAACCATTGAGATAAAAAACATCCTACAACAAGTCATTGCTGAGGAAGACAAACATAAACCATTACCCGATGATCAATTAGCCGACATATTAAAAGAAAAAGGCTATCCAATTGCGCGTCGTACCATTGCAAAATATAGAGAACAATTAGACATTCCTGTAGCACGTTTGCGAAAAAAAATCTAAGATGGACGCTAAAAAAATATTACCTGTTTTTTCCTATATTTTCCATCCCATCTTTATTTCCTTATACGGAACACTTTTTTTCTTTTCTATTGCGAAAAATTTCTACCATGCCCCTCAAATATATGTGACACTTCTACAAGTTGTTATTGTAACACTCTTATTACCGTTATCTGTGTATTTTTTATTTCGCTCGTTGGGTAAGTTGCAATCGTTTACCGAAGCCAGTTTACAAGAACGACAAATGCCAATTGCAATCCAGGCATTATTACTACTATTATTACTCAAGTATAGTATTTCGAAAGAAGTATTTACGGAACTGTATTATTTTTTTCTTGGAGGCTTAATCAGTGCTGTGTTGGTCCTTGCTGCCGTTTTGCTTAAATTTAAAGCGAGCTTACACATGATGGGAATTACTGCTTTAACCGCTTTTATTTATGGTCTGAGTAATTATTACGAATTGCCGTTAACATATAGTATTGGGGGTTGTATTCTTTGTATGGGCTGTGTAGCCTCTTCCCGATTGTATAAAAAAGCACATACTACCATTGAATTAGTAGCCGGAATAGTCTTAGGATTGCTTCCCCAAGTAGTACTAATGGCGTATTGGTTATAGGATATAGAATTTCAAACCAATGTGCAAGGCCGAAGAATTATTTTCAACCGCTGTTTTGTTTTTTTCAAAAATGGGCTGTAAGCCATAATAGATATATGGATTCCAGGTGTTGAATCCAAAAGAAAGATATACCCCATATTGCCAATCATTCAACCTGTTTTTGAGATTTTCTGTCTTGTTTCCTTGGGTATCCGACTCATAGTTGATTCTTCCGTTCAACAAATAACTCGCTTTGATACCGGTATGAATGCGCCAAAATTTATGACTTTCTGGAGAAGCATTGCGCCACCGAATTTCAATCGGCAATTCCAAATAATGCAATTGCATACTACTTCTCACTGGTTCAGCGGTAGTAATTGTAGGCAACGAAATCGCTTGTATATTGATGTTCTGTTTGATATCGGTATAAGCATAACCCAATCCGGGAGCAATTGACCAATGTCGGTTTTGAGTGAAAGGAAAATCTCTGAAAAACCCTGCCGTAATACCCGTAGAAAATGAATATTGACTGGTATTTTCGGGTTTGTTTTGCAATAAGTTATACGACACAGAAACATACACCTGATCTTCTCTAAATAAAGAATCGACTGCTTTCCCTTCGGTTTGTGCAAACCCAAGGGTCGATACTAATAGAAATAGGTAACAAATTCTATTCATGTGTGTATGCATTGAAAATCAGCAGAGAGGAAGGGATTCGAACCCTCGATACAGTTACCCATATACAAACTTTCCAGGCTTGCTCCTTCAACCACTCGGACACCTCTCTAAATTCTATGTAAAATAAGTAAAAAAAAAACGGCTGTGAAAATTTTAAAGCAATTATTACAGCATTTCTCCCCGAATAGCTGTTTCAAACTGGGCTTTAAAACTATTTTGGGGACAATTTTGTCCAAGCAAGTACATTAATTTAGTAATGGCCGCTTCCGTAGTAATATCTTTCCCCGAAATAACGCCAATATTTTTTAATTGCGTACTGGTTTCATAATTGCCCATAGCCACACTACCGCCGCTACACTGGGTAACGTTGACAATGTGAATGCCCTTGGTAATGGCTTGGTGTAATGCATCTACAAACCATTTTTCAGTGGGAGCATTTCCAGAACCATAGGTTTCCATTACAATTCCTTTTAAATTTGGAATTGCGAAGAAAGAAGTCAATACTTTTTCATTGATCCCAGGAAATAATTTTAATATCGCCACATTGTCATCAAAATTTTTCTGAACAGAAAGCACTTGACCTGATGGAGCCGATTTTAATGCTTCTCTATTTACTCGCAAATGCACGCCCGACTCGGCTAGTTCAGGAAAATTGGGCGATGTAAACGCGTTAAAATGTTCGGCGCTTATTTTAGTCGTTCTGTTTCCTCGGTATAATTTATATTCAAAATACAAACAGACTTCTTGAATAACGGGTTGGTTATCTTCTTGAAGCGCTGCTACTTGAATGGCTGTAATTAAATTTTCTTTAGCATCGGTACGCAAATCACCTATAGGTAATTGCGAACCTGTAAAAATTACCGGTTTTGCCAGGTTTTCCAACATAAAACTCAAAGCAGATGCGCTATAAGACATGGTATCAGAACCGTGCAGCACAACAAATCCATCAAATTTTGAATAATTTTCTTGAATAATTGTAGCTATTTTCAACCAACCGGATAACTCCATATTGGAGGAATCAATGGGTGTTTCAAAAGAAAGGGTCTCTATATCGCAATCTAAAAGTTGTACTTCCGGAATTCGGTTCAGCAATTCATTAAAATCAAATGCTTTCAAGGCACCCGACGTAAAATCCTTCACCATCCCGATAGTTCCACCGGTATAAATGAGTAGTATTCTTGCTCTAAACGATGTCATGAGTGTATTTCAGTTTGTTTACCACAGGATTGGCATACATAGCCAAAAACCCTGCCTTCATGGTTTCATTATCCGCATCAATTCGCATTTCTAATCGACGCTCAAACAACTGTCGCTCCTTATCATCATACAAATGAGAAAAGGTTGTCGCGTTATTCAAAATATCATAGGCAATAAAGTTGGTTGGCCATAATTTATAGGATTGTAAAATAGAATCATCAATCACTTGAGCCAACGCTTGTATTTGTTTGTTGTTGTTGTCGTTGTCGGCTTTAATTTTATCATATTCGTTTTCTATAATATCGCCTACATGAATGTGAATGCGTTTTTTTTGTCCGATAATACCGCTCAATAAGGTGATAAAATCTTCATTTTTCTCTTTAATATACACTTCGTCTTTTGAAAGGGCTAAAAGTTGAGGCATTTTTAAGGCATCCGTTGGGTCGTATTCATATGAAATAGAAACCGGAACAATTTTTAATTTTTTGAAAAAATCCATGCAGTTTTCCTCATCAGAAGCCATGGCAATCATTTTTAATACGCCTTGATGGGTTGCATCGTTACCGTCTTTGGTTCGTCCTTCCCGTTGTGCTATCCATACCGAACGATTTTCCTTAGACAACAATTGGTACATGTATTCGGCCATTAGCTTTGAACTTAACAATAGTTCGCGTGGTGCTACTCCTCGAAGGACCAAAAAATTACGATTGAGTTTTGATAATTTCAACAAAAAATCTTTCTGGACCAAATTATCACCAATGGCCGAAGCCGTCATTACAAGTCCGTGATCAAACAACGAAACATTTAGCAAAGAAGTATCTAATATAATATCGCGATGGTTAGAAATGAACAAGTAAGGTGTGTTGGGTTCTAATTTTTCAAATCCAGAAGTAGTTAAGCCTTCAGAGCTTCGTTCTAAAACACGTTGAATGGATTGGTACACAAAATTAATTTGAAAATCCCGGATCGAATGAGTTCTGCTTAGTTGCTCCTTCCACGTCGATTCTGGAATTTCTGGAAACGTAAAATCCATCATCGCCTTCATCATCGGATGGTGCAAGAGCGATTTTAAAGCTTCGTTAACTTCGGAATCGTAAAACGGACGTATCGAGTCGAATTTTGTCATGTTAATTTTGAAAACAATTCACAAATGAACAAAATTTTTATGACTTGTCGTTCGATTTTCGAATTAAATTCCGAAAATTTGTTTCGAATTTTCAGTAGTTATTGCTGCAATTTCAGCTACCGAAAGGCCATATATTTCGGCTAATTTTTGAGCCACTAAAAGGGTATAGCTGCTTTCGTTTCGCTTTCCCCGATGCGGCACAGGAGCTAAATAGGGCGAATCGGTTTCTAATACCAAATGTTGCAAGTCGATTTCATGCAAGAACTGATCAATTTTACCATTTTTAAATGTAGCCACACCTCCTATTCCAAGTTTCATGCCTAATGAAATGGCTCTTTGGGCTTGATCCAAATCACCCGTAAAACAATGAAAAATTCCAAATAAATCAACCGCTTTTTCACTTTCTAACACTTCAAAAACTTCGTCAAATGCATCACGACAATGAATATTAATTCCTAATTGGTGCTTTTTTGCTAATTGAATTTGGTACTTGAAAGCCTGTTGTTGTTCTTTTAAAAACGTTTGATCCCAAAACAAATCTATTCCAATTTCGCCCACCGCATAAAATTTCTTAGAAGCCAATTCACGCTCTACATGCGCCAATTCTTCTAAATAATTTTCCTTAACATACGTAGGATGCAAACCCATCATGAGAAATACATTTTCGGGATATTGTTGTGCTAAATCGTACATTTTAGGCGTATAATTAGAATCAATTGCCGGAACAAAAAAGCGAGAAACGCCAGAATTGATGGCTCTTTGTATCATTTCGTCTCGGTCTTGATCGAATTCTTCTGAATATAAATGCGTATGAGTATCGGTTAAGTTCAAATTCGTTGTTCGTTGTTCGTTGTTCGTTGTTCGTTGTTCGTTGTTCGTTGTTCGTTGTTTATATTGCAAAGTTACAAAGTTTGATTCATAAATTTGATTTACATTTGAAGTATGGAAGATTTGCAAGACTTTTTAAAAGATAAAAAGTACAAAAAGATAAAATTTAGGGTTTTAAAAACCCAACATTTGTTAATCAAAGGAACAATTAATGGTGTTAAAGGCGATTTTATTTTAGATACCGGTGCGAGCAACAGTTGTGTAGGTTTTGAAAGTGTTGAACGCTTCTTCTTGAATGCCCAATATTCAGAAACCAAAGCGGCAGGTGCAGGTGCTACAGGCATGGAAACACAATTGGCAAAAAACAATACAATTCAATTGGGAAGGTGGAAAAATGAAAAAATACACCTGATTATTTTTGACATGTCGCATGTAAATGAAGCTTTGATTCAGTACAAAACAAAACCTGTTGATGGCATTATTGGTGCTGATGTTTTGCTAAATGGAAAAGCGATTATCGATTATTGTAATCATTGTTTGTATTTGAAATGATAGAAGTACAATGATGCTAAAGCGGTAACAAAGTTTGCAAAGAAAAAATCCCAAACTCATATTGAATTTGGGATTCTATATACTAACCTACAAGGTTTTGAAACCTTGCAGGATATTTAATTCATTACAATTCTAATGCTTTCTTTACATTACCACCCATTAAAATTTCTGCTGGGTTTTCTAATGCTTCTTTTACGGCTACTAAGAATCCAACAGACTCACGTCCGTCGATGATTCTGTGATCGTATGATAATGCAACGTACATTACTGGTGCAATTACAATTTGACCGTTTTTAACAATCGCTCGTTCCACTACATTGTGCATTCCTAAAATACCAGATTGGGGTGGATTAATAATTGGTGTAGATAACATGCTTCCAAAAACACCTCCGTTTGAAATGGTGAATGTTCCTCCGGTCATTTCATCAACGGTAATTTGTCCGTCACGCGCTCTAACCGCTAATCTTTTAATTTCGGCTTCAACACCTCTAAACGATAAGGTTTCGGCATTTCTCATTACGGGCACCATCAATCCTTTTGGACCAGAAACGGCAACCGAAATATCACAAAAATCAAATGAAATTTTCTCTTGACCATCGATCATAGAATTCACATCGGGATACAATTGCAAAGCACGAGTGACTGCTTTTGTAAAAAACGACATAAACCCTAAGCCCAAACCGTGTTTAGCTTTAAACTCTTCTTTATATTGATCACGTAACGCATAAATTGCCGTCATGTCCACTTCGTTGAAAGTAGTTAACATGGCTGTTTCGTTTTTTGCAGCTACTAAACGCTCTGCTACTTTTCTACGCAACATTGATAATTTTGTTCTTTCTGAACCACGATTTCCACCTGTTGGAGTTCCCATTGATGGGACTGCATTTACAGCGTCATCTTTAGTGATTCTTCCACCTTTACCTGTTCCTACTATTTCTGAAGGTTGAATGTTTTTCTCTTCTAATATTTTTTTAGCTGCTGGAGAGGGTGCTTGCGTTGCATATGTTTTTTCGGCTACTGGAGCTGCTTTTGGTGCTTCAGCTTTTGGTGCTTCTACGGCTTTTGTTTCTACTTTTGCTGGAGCACCACCTTCTGGTTTAGCTGCACCTGTATCGATTAAACAAACAACAGCACCTACTGCCACTGCATCACCTTCTTCTGCTTTTAATGTAATGATTCCGCTTGCTTCAGCTGGTAATTCTAGAGTCGCTTTATCGGAATCAACCTCAGCAATCGCTTGGTCTTTTTCTACATAATCGCCATCTTTTACTAACCATGTAGCAATTTCTACTTCTTTAATTGATTCCCCTGGAGATGGGACTTTCATTTCTAAAATCATATTCTTTTTATTTTAAAAAGTTTACCCTTTGACAAGCTCAGGGCGATAATTGAGTTGTTTTTATTGAAATAATGTTTTATCAAATACCATTGCAATGGCGTTCTTTTGACGTTTTTTAGAACGTTCATAACTTCCTGCTGCTGGGGCACTGTATGCTTTTGGCGATGCCAATCTTAATTTTACTAAATCAAAATTCATTAACATATAGCCATAAGCGCCCATATTTTTAGGCTCTTCTTGCGCCCATACATAATCATCAACATTTGGATAACTTGCAATAATTGCTTTGATTTGATCTACTGCTAATGGAAATAATTGCTCTAATCGAACGACTGCCACATCATTTCTACCTAATTCTTCTCGCTGAGCAATAATGTCATAATATACTTTTCCCGTACAGAATACCAACGTTTTAATCGCTTTTTTATCGCTAACTTTTGGATCATCTAGTATTTCTTGGAAGTGTCCGTTCGCTAAATCGTCTACCGAAGATACAACATCGGGATGACGTAATAAACTTTTTGGAGAAAATACCACTAATGGCTTACGGAATTCGGTTTTTAACTGTCTTCGCATCAAATGGAAGAAGTTGGCCGGTGTAGTAACATCGGCGATATACATATTATGTTTGGCACACAATTGTAAATAACGCTCCATACGGGCAGATGAATGCTCTGCTCCTTGGTTTTCATAGCCATGAGGCAATAACATTACCAATCCGTTTTGGTTGTTCCACTTGTCTTCACCTGCAGAAATATATTGGTCAATCATAATTTGGGCCCCGTTAGAGAAATCTCCAAATTGGGCTTCCCAAATCACTAAAGTTTTGGGTGACGCTAATGCATAACCATATTCAAACCCTAATACCCCATATTCTGAAAGGTGGGAATTGTAGATGTAGAAGTTTCCTTTTTTATCTTTAATTCGGTCTAACAAGATAACTTCTTCTTCTGAATCTTCTACTTTTACTACCGCATGACGGTGAGAAAACGTTCCACGCTCAACATCTTGACCAGAAATACGCACATCAAAACCTTCTTTAAGTAAAGATCCATACGCTAATAATTCGCCCATAGCCCAATCGAGCGTATTGGTTTCCACCATATTTTTTCGATCGCCAATTAACTTCGTAATCTTATTGATAAATTTTTTATCACTCGGAAGTTCCGTGATCGTTTTAGCAATTTCGGTCAATTGGTTTTTATCAAACGACGTGTCAAATTTTTGGAGCATTACCGCATCGGAAACTTGTTGGTAACCTTCCCACTCATTTTCCATGAAAGGGGTAATTACGGTCAAGTCTTTCTTACGAGAAGCTTCTAAGTTTTCATCCAAGTTGGCTTTGTATGCCTCTTCTAATTCTTTCACATAGCTAGAAGAAATTACGCTTTCTTGTGTTAATTTCTCTGCATAAATATCTCTCGGATTTTTATGTTTTGCTATAGCTTTGTATAAAATTGGCTGGGTAAATCGAGGTTCGTCGCCTTCATTATGCCCATATTTTCTGTATCCTAACAAATCGATGAATACATCTGTTCCAAACTCCATGCGGTAATCTAACGCAAACAACATCGCGTGCACAACAGCTTCTGCATCGTCTGCATTGACATGCAATACTGGAGATAACGTTACTTTTGCTACATCCGTACAATATGTAGACGAACGTGCATCTAAATAATTAGTGGTAAATCCAACTTGGTTATTTATGACCAAATGGATGGTTCCACCGGTTTTATATCCGTCTAATTTGGCCATTTGAATGATTTCATAAACGATACCTTGACCGGCTACTGCGGCATCACCATGAACGGCAATTGGTAATACTTTTGAAAAATCATTGGGATAATTTCTATCTTGTTTGGCTCTTGTGATTCCTTCAATAACAGCCCCAACCGTTTCCAAGTGCGAAGGGTTTGGCGCTAAATTTAAGTTGATCTTTTTACCTGAATCAGTAACACGATCAGAGGTTAGGCCTAAGTGGTATTTTACGTCACCATCAAAGTTTGCGTCTTCATCATAATCTTTCCCGTCAAACTCGGAGAAAATGTTTTGGGTGTTTTTCCCAAAAATATTCGCCAATACATTCAAGCGACCTCTGTGTGCCATTCCCATGACAAACTGTTCTACTCCTTTATCTGCTGCGGCTTCCACTAAAGCGTCTAAAGCCGGAATTACAGCTTCACAACCTTCCAATGAAAAACGTTTTTGACCCACATATTTGGTGTGTAAGAAGTTTTCAAAGGAAACCGCTTCGTTTAATTTTTTTAGAATATGTTTTTTCTTATCCGATGAGAAATTGGGTAAATTATCATTAATGTCTAACCGATTTTTGATCCATTCCAATTTGTGTGGCTCACGAATATACATGTATTCCACCCCGATGGACTGACAATACACATTTTCTAAATGCTTGATAATAGCAGCCAAAGAAGAGGGTTTCATGTTGACCATTTTTGCAGCATCAAAAACGGTAGATAAATCAGCTTGTGATAATCCGAAATTTTCTAATGCTAATGATGGTCCGTGAACTCTTCGGTCTCTTACTGGATTTGTTTTGGTGAATAAATGACCTCTTGTTCTATAGCCTTCAATTAATTTTAGGACATTGAACTCTTTTTGCAATTTTTCAGAAATTTCACCTGAAGTACCCGAAGCAGCAAAAGCTACTTGTTGAGCTATATCTTCCGATCCATACTGTTCTTGTGCAAAATCAAAACCTTGAAAAAAACTTCTCCAGCTGGGTTCTACACTATCTGGATTTTGTAGATATTGTTCGTATAAATCGGCAAAAAAAGCCGTGTGTGCAGCATTTAAAAAGGAAAACCTATCCATATTGTGTTGTCTGAAAGACTATTTAATTAGAAATTTTACGCAAAAGTAAAACATTTTATGATAATCTTTCAAGGATTTTTATACTTTTATGCCAATAATTTTTCGAAAAGCGAATTATGAAAAAGAATTCTGCAATAAATTTAACAGTTTTATTATCTATTGTGTTTTTATTTGGTTTGAAACGTGAAATTTATGCACAAGAAATTCAAGTTCATACACCAAAAAGTGATTTTTTAACCCATGTACAATTTGGAGGCGGGTTGGGACTAAGTGCAGGAAATGGCTATGCTGATATTATGGTAGCTCCTAGTGCTATTTATAATTTTAATAACACGATATCAGCTGGTTTGGGCATGCAGTACAACTATGTGAAACAACGCAATCTATACAGTGCCAATATGTATGGTGGTAGTGTAATTGCCTTGATTAATGCAATGGAAGAACTCCAAATTTCAACCGAATTAGAACAGTTACGGGTCAACCGTTCATTTAGCAATTCTGTAGGGAATAATTCAGCTGCTTTTTGGAATACAGCCTTATTTGTGGGCGCCGGTTTTCGCAATGGAAATGCAACCATGGGTGTTCGCTTTAATGTGCTTCACAAAGACAGAGAAAATATCTACACTGATGCGTTTATGCCATTTGTAAGGTTGTTTTTTTAATTAATTTAGGTTTTATCCACAAAATATTTAGATACTTTTTTACCATGTAAATTATGAAACATATTATTTTTAGTCTTTTCGCTACTATTGCTTCCTTATCCATTTCGGCTCAAAATGAAATAAAATCTGGACCTATGGTTGGCTATTGCGAAATGAAAGAAGCGATGATATGGCTTCAAACTACACGTGAAGCTGAAGTAGAGATTGCATATTACGAAAAGGGAAATCCTGCAAAAATATTCAAAAGCGCATCGTACTCAACCCATGCTGATAATGCTTTTACATGTCATGTTGTATTGAATGAATTAACCCCAGGTAAAGAATATTTTTACAGCATTTTTGTTGATAAAAAGAAAATTATTTTTCCCTATGAAACGTCATTTACTTCCAAAAAAATATGGCAATGGAGAGAACAAGCTCCCGATTTTTCAGTTGCCCTAGGAAGCTGTGCATACGTTAATGAAGAGGCAGTAGATAGACCAGGCAAAGGCTATGGTTCTAATTATTTCATTTTTGAATCTATTGCAAGTAAAAATCCAGATATAATGCTTTGGATGGGCGATAACGTCTATCTGAGAGAAGCAGATTGGGATAGTAAAACAGGAATTTATCACCGATACACCCATTCCCGTTCCATAAAAGAATTGCAACCTTTATTAGCAAAAACTCAAAATTATGCAATTTGGGATGACCACGACTATGGACCAAATGATGGCGATAGAAGTTTTTACAATAAATACCTAACACAACAAGCATTTAAAGACTTTTGGGCGAACAAAAGTTATGGCTTGGATGCGCTTCAGAAAGAAGGTATTTATTCTAATTTTAATTGGTCTGATGCCGATTTTTTCCTTTTAGATAATCGCTTTTTTAAATCTCCAAATGACAGAAAAACAGGCGAAAGAACGATTTTAGGCAAGGAACAACTTGAATGGTTAATTGATGCGTTATCGTCATCAAAAGCAGCCTTCAAAATTATTGCAATTGGCGGACAAGTATTGAATACGGCTGCAAGATTTGAAAATTATGAATGTTATTCAGAAGAAAAAAAATATTTATTAAATCAAATTAAAGAGAATAACATAAAAGGGGTATTGTTTCTTAGCGGAGATCGACATTTTTCAGAATTATCTAAAATTGCTCTTACCGAAACTACTACTATTTATGATTGGACAGTGTCTCCATTAACTTCCGGAATTGGTTCATCCTACAAAGAAGACATCAATACAAATAGAGTTGAAGGAAGTTTATTTACAGAAAACTGCTTTGGTGTTATTTCCTTTTCTGGGGAAAAAGAAAACAGACAGCTAAAACTAACGCTATTCAATAAAGACGGGATAGAATTATGGAATAAAGTGATCTTGAAAAGTGAATTGGAATAGTTAATATTTGTTCCGAAACCACACCTTTTGCCATTCGCGTTTTAATACTAAAAATGCAACTTGCTCCGATAATTCTACTATATCAGAACCGTCTAATTTTTTAATGTGTTCTTCAGGCACGTCTATGATATACAACAAATTCAAATATTCGGCAAATTTGTACTGAATCAGTTTGTAGATTTTTTCTTGTACTAAATTTTTAAATTCAAACGGAAAAATACTAGTTGGCGCGTCTAAAGGTTCATTCGCTAACGCAAAATCTTTATTGACCTGCTCAATCAATTTAAAGTACAAACTCTCCTCTTCGGCTTGCGAAATTAAAGCGTCAATAGTTACAGGATTGATAAAATTCATTTTTACGCTTTTATTGAGGCAATGTCGGTTTTAAAATAGGTAGATTATTACACATTTCTGCCCATTAAACTCTCGCCAAAGGCCTTCAAAATGACTTTTTTCTCGGGCGCAATATCCATTTTTTCTAAGGTATCAAAAGCTTTAAAAGTATATTCTTGAATTGCTTTTTTGGTGGCTTCACTAGCACCAGTTGTATTAAAAATACCCGTTACCGTGGCAATTTTTCCTGGACTATCTGAAGGTTGACTTGCAAACAAATGCGCCAGTAACTGCTGTGTTTCTTCATCTGCAAATTCCATCGCTTTTAAATACAAATAGGTCTTCTTGTTTTCTATAATGTCGCCACCCACTTGTTTGCCAAAGGTTTCAGGGTTTCCAAAGGCATCTAAATAATCGTCTTGTAATTGAAAAGCAAGGCCTAAATTCAATCCAAAATCATATATTAAATTGGCGTTTTCTTCGGATGTTTCGGCAACAATTGCACCCATTTTCATAGCAGCGCCAACCAATACAGCGGTTTTGTATTCAATCATTTTTAGGTATTCGGGAATTGTCACATCATTTCGCATTTCAAAATCGACATCATATTGTTGTCCTTCGCACACTTCTAAAGCTGTTTTGCTAAATAATTTTGCTAATTTTTGAAAGGTTTCGGGTTTGTAATTTTCAAAAAATTGGTACGCTAAAATAAGCATCGCATCGCCCGACAATATACCCGTGTTCAAATCCCATTTTTCATGAACGGTTTGATGCCCTCTGCGCAATGGAGCATCATCCATAATGTCATCGTGAATTAATGAAAAATTATGAAACACCTCAATGGCTGTAGCCGCTGGTATAGCCTTTTCACAATCTACATTGAATACTTCACTGGCCATTAAAGTCAAAACTGGACGCATTCTTTTTCCACCCAACGACAAAATATATTGAATGGGCTCGTATAAATTTTTAGGTTCTTTATGGGCCACAATTTGTGAAAAATGATTGCTCATTTTTTCTTGATAGTAGGAAACTGAATGCATACTGCTGAATTTTTGGCTAATTTACTTCAATAATCTGAAATGGAACAAATTAATCAACTGTTAAATTTACGTAAAAACTATGGAAACTATTTTTGTGTTAATAGTTTCCGTTATATCTTTGCTCCAAATTAAAACAAAACTCGTTTTCGCACACGTCCGGAAAAACAATGAAAGACCAAATTTTACAAAAAGCAACTGACCTCTTTTTAACACTCGGATTCAAAAGTGTTACCATGGATGATATTGCCACAGAAATGGGTATTTCAAAAAAAACCATCTACCAGCATTACAGTAATAAAGATCAACTGGTAGCGGCTTCCACAATGCATTTGTTTGAAACCATATCGTGTGGCATTGACAAAATCTGTGCTTTAGGGAATAACCCCGTGGAAGAGTTGTTCTTGATCAAAGATTTTGTGATGAAAAATTTAAAAAACGAAAGCGCATCTCCTATCTATCAATTGCAAAAATATTATCCGAAAATACACAAAACATTAATGGTGCGGCAATTTGACAAAATGGGCGATTGTGTCATTGTAAATTTAGAAGAAGGAATAGCACAAGGGTTTTTTAGAAAAGAAATCAATCCCCTGTTAATTGCGCGTTTTTATTTTGCAGGGATGACCAGTTTAAAAGATACAGAAATATTTAATCCCGAAAAATTTCCAACACTAACCACACAAATAGCCTATTTAGAATATCATTTAAGAGGTATTTGTACCGAAAAAGGCATTCAAAAACTAGAACAATTATTAAAATAGACCTATAAATATATGAAACAAAAATTAACTGTACTCTGCTTGCTACTTGTCTCTTCGCTATGGGCTCAAGAAGCAAAAATTTCCTTTTCTTTCACTTTAGAACAAGCAATAGAACATGCGGTGAAAAACAATTATTCTATGGTGAATGCCAATAGAGATGTAGCGGCAGCACAAAAGAAAAAATGGGAAACAACAACAATGGGTTTGCCACAAATTAATGGATCGCTTTCTTATCAAAACACGTTTGAGTTTACCAAACAAGGAGCGGCGGCAAATGCTTTTAATCCGGCAGCCAATCCAAATGACATTATATTACTGGCTTTTGGAACCAAACACGTAGCTATAGGAAATTTAACATTGAGCCAATTGATTTTTGACGGCTCCTATTTAGTGGGACTTCAATCGGCTAAAACCTATTTGCAAATTTCGGAAAACGCCAAAGTAAAAACGGCTCAGGAAATTAGAGAAATGGTCATCAATTCGTATGGCAATGTATTGCTTGCCGATGAAAGCATTAAAATTCTAGAAAACAATAAAAAAATTCTAGAAAAAACATTGGAAGACACAAAAGAGATCTTCAAAAACGGCCTCATTGAGGAAGAAAATGTTGAACAACTTCAAATTACTTTAACCAGTTTATCCAGTTCGTTGGAAAATGTGAAACGTCAAAAAAGAATTGCCGTAGATTTACTCAAATTACTATTGGGCATTGATTTAGAAGAAGCATTAATGCTTACCGATCAATTAAATACCTTGACCCAAAACAATATTGACTTGGCATTATTGAAAAAAGAGTTTCAAGCCGAAAATACTATTGATTACCAAATTGGTAAAAACATTGAAAAAAGCAAAGAATTATTATTAAAATTAGAGAAGAGTAAAGCCTTACCTTCACTAGCGGCACAGCTCAATTTTGGGTACAATTCATTTGCCAATCAATTCGACTTTTTAAGCGGTACTCAAAAATGGAATAACTTCTCTAATGTGGGTGTGGGATTAAATGTTCCTGTATTTAGTAGTTTGGGAAGAAGTTCTCGAACACAACAAGCTAAAATTGCTTTAGAGCAAGCTAAAACTTCGGTAACCGAAACCGAACAAAAATTAAAATTGCAGTTTGCAAAAGCAAAAAGTGATTATGAGTTTAGCATTGAACAATTGGCTACTTCCAAAAGCAATTTAAATTTAGCCGAACGCATCGAATCCAAAAATCAAATTAAATTCAAAGAAGGACTGGCCAGTAGTTTTGATTTAACCGAAGCACAACGCCAATTATACAGTGCACAACAATCCTATCTTCAGGCAATGCTTGACGTAATTAATAAAAAAGCAACTTTAGAAAAACTAGTAAATTAATCAACCATGAAAAAAATAATTTTATTTACCACGATTTCAATAGCACTATTATCGTGTTCAAAAAAAGAAAACAACGCCTCAATTGAACAATTAATTTCGGATAAAAATGTAACGGAGTTGCAAGCAAAAAAAGCAAGCCTACAAGCCGAATTGTCAAAAATTGATGAAGCATTAGCTGTTTTAGATGTAAAAAAAGAAGAGGTTTTGGTTTCTACTATTACTCTAAAAGACACGGTTTTCAATCACTATTTGGAAGTACAAGGAAACGTAAATACCAAGGAAAACATTGTAGTTCAGCCCGAATTTAGCGGCACGTTAACGGCCCTTTACGTAAAAGCAGGGCAACGAGTTACCAAAGGACAAATTCTTGGAAAAATTGACGACGCTGGAATGGGACAGCAATTAGCGAGTATGGAAAACCAATATGCCTTAGCAAAAACCACTTTTGAACGTCAAAAAAATCTTTGGGATAAAAAAATTGGATCCGAAATTCAATTTTTACAAGCACAAACTCAAATGATCTCTGCTCAAAAAGCGGTAGCACAAATGAGAGCTCAAGTAGCAAAAACTGTTGTTCGTGCTCCTTTTTCGGGTACTATTGATGACGTATTTGTTGAGCGAGGACAAGTCGTGGCTCCTAACCCACAAGGCTTAATGCGCATTGTAAATTTATCCAACATGTATGTTTCTACTACCGTACCTGAAACGTATATTGGAAAATTAAAACCCGGAACAGAAGTGGCTGTTTTCTTAACATCTTTAGGAAAAACCTATAAAGGAAAAGTACGCCAAGTAGCTAATTTTATCAATCCAAGCAACAGAAGTTTTGGAATTGAAGTAAGTGTACCCAACCCCGATAATTTATTACGCCCCAATCAGGTTGCGAAACTAAAAATTATAGATTACACCATTAACAACGCTATTGTAGTACCAACTAATGTAGTGCAAGAAGACGGTGCACATGAAAAATTTGTCTTTATTGCTACTCAAATTAACGGAAAAACAGGCATTGCAAAAAAAGTAGTCGTAAAAGTGGGTAAATCGTCTAATAATGTTACCGAAATACTAAGTGGCTTATCTGCTAATGATATACTAGTAACTGAGGGAGTTAATGGTATTGCCGACGGAATGAAATTAAATTTCTAAACTAATTATTTGAAGTTTCAGATTATTTAAACACTGAAACTTGTAACCTGAAACAAAAATATATGTCACACAAAAACAAAGAATTCGGAATATCGAGTTGGGCCGTAGACAATAGAGTTACTGTATATATTTTAACCTTGCTAATTGTCATTACGGGTGTAATTGCCTACATAACAATGCCTCGTGAAGATTTTCCAGAAATCATCGAAAACAAGGTATACATTTCTTCTGTGTTCCCAGGAAACTCAGCGGAAGATGTTGAAAAATTAATAATTAAACCCCTTGAGAAAGAATTTAAAAATATTTCAGGGGTTGAAAAAATAACGTCCAATTCCTTCCAAGATTACGGAATGATCATTGTAGAATTTGCGGATAACATTACTATTGAAGACGCCAAAACAAAGATCAAAGACAAAGTTGATGTGAAAAAAGCCGATTCGGATTGGCCCAATCTAGACAATGGCAGTAAAGTGGAACCCAATGTGTTTGAATTAAACATTTCGGAGGAAGTGCCAATTTTGAACATCAACTTAAAAGGGAATTACACCACACAACAACTTAAAAAATATGGAGAGTTGTTACAAGATGACATCGAAGAAATTGCAGAAGTTAAAAAAGTAGACATCCTAGGCGTAGACGACAAAGAAGTTGAAATCGCTGTAGATATTTTCAAAATGACCGCAGCACAGGTGTCGTTTGACGAAATTCAAAATGCGGTAAAATATGAAAACATGACCCTTTCGGGCGGAAATTTAATATCGCAGGGTTCTCGAAATAATATTCGAATTGTAGGGGAAATCAAAGACCCAAAAGAACTGGAAAACATCATCGTAAAATCTTTCGGCGGAACTGTTTACTTGAAAGATATTGCCGTTGTTAATTTTAAAGAGAAAGAAAAAACAACCTATGCCCGAGAAAAAGGGCAAGAAGTAGTCATGTTGAACGTAAAAAAACGTTCGAATCAAAACATGATTTCTGCTATTGAACAAGTAAAAGAAAAATTAGAAAAAGCAAAAACATCCTACTTGCCTTCCAACTTGTCCCTTGAACTTTCGAATGATCAGTCTTCTCGTGTAGAACACCAAGTTGATGAATTATCCAATCATATTATTTTTGGAATCGTATTGGTAATGATCGTATTGATGTTTACCATGGGGCTTCGAAATTCCTTGTTTGTTGGTGCTGCCATTCCGCTTTCGATGTTGATGGCGTTTACCATACTGTCAGCATTCGGATTGACCTTGAATACTATGGTGCTTTTCGGATTGGTAATGGGATTAGGAATGCTTGTGGATGACGGAATTGTGGTTGTCGACAACGTATTTGCCAACATGAAAAAGGGGATGGACAAAGTATCCGCTTCAAAAATTGGTATTGGCGAAATCGCATGGCCGGTTATTTCTTCTACAGCGACGACCTTAATGGCATTTTTACCCTTTGCCTTGTGGCCGGGAACTATGGGTAAATTCATGAAATATTTCCCAATTACATTAACCGTAACACTAACAGCTTCTTTATTTGTGGCAATGGTAGTAAATGCGGCAATGACCGGGGGTTCTATGGATACCGAAGATCGCAATGTGTCCAATAAATCAGCAAAATTATATACTGTACTGTTCAGTGTATTAGCCATTGTTTTTGTAACGATTGGTCACCTTACCGATACCACTGTTGCAAAAGCCATTGGGCATTTAGCCATAATCTCATTAAGTTTAATGTGGTTGTATAAAATCAAATTGTACCAATGGACGCAAGATTTTCAGCACAACTTTTTCCCGAAAATGGAAGATAAATACAAGAATTTCTTGGCTAAAATTTTAACGGGAAGAAAAGCGTGGTATGCCCTATTGGGTATTATTGGAATGCTATTTTTCTCCTTTATTTTATTAGGAATCTTCCCAAGAAAAGTATTGTTTTTCCCAGATAATATTCCAAATCAAGTGATTACCTATATCGAATATCCGCAAGGAACCGATATTGCGAAAACAAATAAAGCCACTCTTTTTGTGGAAAAACAAGTCATTGCGATCTTAGAAAAATATGTCGATAAAGTAACCAACAAAAATTACTTAGCCGAAAGTATTGTTTCGCAAGTGGGTGTAGGTGCCGGTAATCCAAATGTAGATGCGGGATCGGCTTCAGAAACACCTTATAAAGGGAAAGTAACCGTAAATTTCTCGGAATACAAATTTAGAAGAGGGGTTAATACTACCGAGGTGTTGGATGAAATTCGGGCCAAAGTAAAAGGCATTGCGGGTGCTACGGTTACTGTTGAAAAAGACGCCAACGGACCACCAGCTGGTTATCCTATTAGTATTCAATTAACAGGTATCGATTACCAAGAAATGTTGGTTGAAGCCGATAAAATGATTGCTTACTTAAATGCTAAAAACATTCCTGGAATTGAACGATTGAGTGTTGACGTCAACAAAGAGAGTCCGGAATTAGAAGTAAAAGTTGACCGAGTAAGTGCAGGAAGCTTAGGGGTTTCAACAGGACAATTAGGTTTTAATTTGCGTCGTTCGGTGTATGGTCAGGAAATCTCCACGTATAAAGAAGGGGATGACGACTACAACATTACAATGCGTATGCAAGATGACCAACGTAAGAATGAAGACGTATTGTTTAATCAATCGCTTACGTTTAGAAATCAGAACAACGGACAAATGATGCAAGTGCCTATTTCGGCTGTATCAGAAACAAATAAAACGACTACTTATAATCAAATCAAAAGAAAAAACCAGAAACGCATCATGACGGTGTATTCCAACGTGTTAACTGGTTATAATGGTGATGAAATTACAAAGCAAATTGCTGCTGAGTTAAAAACGTATACTTTCCCAAAAACGGTAAGTTATTCCTTTTCTGGAGTACAAGAAGAGCAAGGTAAAAATCAGAGTTTCTTGATGTATGCATTGTTCTTGGCCTTAGCCGGCATTACTATTATTATTGTACTTCAGTTCAATTCGGTGTCCAAAACAATGGTAATCTTATTTACGGTACTATTAAGTTTTAGTGGTGTATTCTACGGATATGTTATTGCCAATATGGATTTTGTGATCTTGATGACCATGATGGGAATCATATCGCTGGCGGGAATCGTAGTGAAAAACGGAATTGTATTGATGGACTTCTTCGTGCTTTTATTAGACAAAAAGGTAGCTGATCAGCAATTACAAAGTCACGATGATTTATCATTGGAAGAAATTAAAGAAGTCATCATTGAGTCAGGGAAATCGCGTTTACGACCGGTTTTATTGACTGCTTTAACGGCTGTATTGGGATTAATTCCATTGGCAATTGGTTTAAACTTTGATTTCTTCTCATTAGTTACCGAATTTAACCCGCACTTGTACATGGGAGGAGATAACGTAATTTTCTGGGGACCTCTAGCGTGGACCATCATTTTCGGATTAACCTATGCAACTGTATTGACCCTAGTTATGGTTCCGGTTATGTTTTACTTAGTGAAGCGCGTGAAGTATTGGTTACGAGACAGAAGAATTGCAAATGCTTAATTAATATTATTTATAATAAAAAAGTCCCGATGTACATCGGGACTTTTTTATTATATGCCAGCTAAAAATATTATTTTGTAGCTAAATAATTTTTAGTTATTGTGTTTACAGAAGCAATTCTACTGTTTTCAAATGCCACTTTATTTGTAGTTGCTGTATTGAAAAAAGTCCAAGTCCCTACTTTTTCGCCTTGGTTATATTCGCCAATAGCTTGTTTGCTACCATCTTCATTATACGAAATCCATTTTCCATGAAGTTTTCCATTAAGATAAGCTCCTTCTTGCTTCACTTGTCCATTATCATAGAAGTACGTTGCTTGAATCATATTATTCTCTACTGCCACAAATTTTGGTTGTACACCTTGAGCATAAAACACTCCAGAAACCAATAACATCACATAAATCATTAAATTTTTCATAAACATATGTTTTTTGGGTTAATAATTATGTAACAAATATATATTATTTTTTACAATAAAAAAACTTTTTGGTAACAATTTGGTAACATTGGCAAAAAAGCATAAAAAATAGCCAAAACACAAGGCTTTGGCTATCAGTATTTTATTGTTTTTTTTACTTCAAAAGGGTGTCTAACAACTTCGTTAATTCTTCTGACGAAGGTCTTGCCGCATCCGCTTTAACCACTTTTCCAGCAGGATCAATTAACAAAAATCGAGGGATAGAATTGATTCCAAAGGCTTTTATAAAATCGGAATTCCAGTTTTTATCGGCAAACAATTGAACACCCCCTAATTCTTTTTCCGTTACAAATTTCTGCCATTTTTCGTGGTCTTTATCCACATCTACCGAAATACTTACAAATTCTATATTTTTTCCATGGTATTTTTCTTCTACTTTTTTCAAAAATGGAATCTCAGCTCTACAGGGTCCGCACCAAGTGGCCCAAACATCGATGTAGACATATTTCCCTTTAAAATCGTCTAATTTTGTAGTACCGCCTTTGTGGTTCTCGAAATTAAACGTTGGAGAAGTAATTCCTTCCAATTTTTTAGCTAGTGCTTTTTGCGCATAAAATTGCTGGATCATAAGAACATCCTGCATGATTTTAGGTTTGTAAACGGATACAAATTTATCGTATAACCCAGCGCCTTCTAATTTAGCTAAATCTTCTGCTTTTTTTATTTCCAAAGCCGCTTTAAAAAAAGCTTCCTCTTTTTCTAACAAACTTTCTAGTCCTAATTCAAAAGCTTCGTCGGTAAGTGCTTTTTGTGCCAGATAATTATTCTCTTTTTCACCTTTTCCTGAGTAAACAATGGTTTCGTCAAATTCTTTTGCATTCATATTTAGAACTAATGCATCACCATCTTTCAAATACAACATAGAAGATTCAGAACCGTCATTGAATTGATGAATGCCTTCGGTAATTTCAAAAGTGGCTTCAAATAGGCCTTGCTTATTGATTGGTATGACCTGTTTGAATTTTTTAGGACCATAAATGGTTAAAGTATCTGAGTTGCGATTCTCAATTTTTGCAGTAAAACTAACTTTACCAGGTGTTTGCGAAAACGAAATAAAACTGCAAAGCAAGAATAATAATGTGATTTTTTTCATAACAATAGATGTGTAAGGTTTTGGTAAAAATAAGATAATATTTAGTATTCTGAAAAAATGAAAGAATATAATTGCGCCATTTAAATTAAACTTTTCTTTTTTGTTCTTACTTTTGCATAAAATTTATACCAATGTACAGAAGTCATACTTGTGGCGCACTAAATGCTTCACATATCAATACAGAAGTTACCCTTGCAGGTTGGGTGCAAAAATCGAGAGATAAAGGATTTATGATTTGGGTCGACTTACGGGACCGTTATGGAATTACACAATTAATTTTTGACGAACAAAGAACCGATAAAGCGGTATTTGATCGTGCGAAATCATTAGGTAGAGAATTTGTAATCCAAGTTAAAGGAACGGTTATTGAACGCGAATCTAAAAACGCGAATATGGCTACTGGGGATATTGAAATTTTAGTCACCGAATTAAACCTATTAAACGAAGCACAACTACCTCCCTTTACAATTGAAGACGAAACCGACGGTGGTGAAGACATTCGAATGAAATACCGTTATTTAGACATTCGAAGAAATCCGGTTAAAAATAATTTATTGTTTCGTCACAAAGTATCCATGGAAGTTAGAAAATACCTTTCAGATCAAGGTTTTTGTGATATAGAAACCCCTTATTTAATTAAATCTACTCCAGAGGGTGCACGTGATTTTGTGGTGCCTAGTCGAATGAATGAAGGGCAATTTTATGCCTTGCCGCAATCGCCACAAACTTTCAAGCAACTATTAATGGTTGGAGGTATGGATAAATATTTCCAAATTGTGAAATGCTTTAGAGATGAAGATTTACGGGCCGACCGCCAACCTGAGTTTACACAAATTGACTGCGAAATGGCATTTGTAGAACAAGAAGACATACTCGATATGTTTGAAGGATTGACCCGTCATTTACTAAAAGAAATTAAAGGTATTGAAGTAGCAAAATTTCCTAGAATTACCTACGACTATGCCATGAAAACCTACGGAAATGACAAACCCGATATTCGTTTTGAAATGAAATTTGGGGAATTGAACGCCGTAGCACAACATAAAGATTTCCCCGTATTCAATTCGGCCGAATTGGTTGTGGGAATAGCAGCTCCTGGCTGTGCAAATTATACCCGAAAAGAAATTGATGCCTTGATTGATTGGGTGAAACGACCTCAAATTGGCGCTTCTGGAATGGTCTATGTAAAATGTGAAGAAGATGGTTCGTTTAAATCATCTGTAGACAAGTTTTACGATCAAGAAGATTTAAAAAAATGGGCGGAAATTACCCAAGCGAAACCTGGTGATTTAATTTTAGTCTTATCGGGTGGTACTGATAAAACAAGAACGCAATTATCGGCACTTCGTATGGAAGTAGCTACACGTTTAGGATTAAGAAAATCAGATGAATTTGCACCGTTATGGGTAGTCGATTTTCCGTTGTTAGAATGGGACGAGGAAAGCGGCAGATACCACGCCATGCACCATCCGTTTACTTCGCCAAAACCAGAAGACATGGCGTTGATTGAAACTGAGCCTGGAAAAGTTCGGGCCAACGCCTATGACATGGTGCTAAACGGAAACGAAATTGGAGGCGGTTCTATCCGTATACATGATCGTGACTTACAAAGCAGAATGTTTGATTTATTAGGATTTAGTAAAGAACAAGCCCAGGCGCAATTTGGCTTTTTAATGAATGCCTTTGAATTTGGGGCGCCACCTCATGGTGGTTTAGCTTTTGGATTGGATCGATTGGTAGCTATTTTAGGAGGGCAAGAAACCATTCGGGATTTCATTGCGTTCCCAAAAAACAATTCGGGTAGAGATGTAATGATTGATGCACCTTCTGCTATTGATACTGCACAATTAAATGAATTGCATATTCAATTGGATTTAAAATCCCCAAACTAACTGATTATCAATATTTTTGAAATATTTTTAACTTTTTCTTGTTTGTGTCGTTATTAAGTATATCTTTGACTATTATTAATTTTTTACAATACAAAATGAGAACAGGTAAAGTTAAGTTCTTCAATGAATCAAAAGGGTACGGTTTTATTACAGATGATGAAACTGGAAACGACATTTTCGTACACGCTAGCGGAATGAAAGTTGAATCTTTAAACGAAGGTGACGCTGTAAGTTACGAAGAAGAAGAAGGAAGAAAAGGTAAAGTAGCTGCTCAAGTAGTAGTTATCGAATAATATAGAATTATTTTTTGATTACCTAAAAAATCAAAGTCCCGATAAATCGGGACTTTTTTTTTGCTTATTTTTTTATTTAAAATTGTATTTCATGCCAAATAAAACATTGCCTTTTGGCATGGGAACCCTTCCTGTTTCAACATAGGCTGTATTAAAAATATTATTCGCATACACTGAAAATTCTAACGATTTTATTTGATACGTTGCACTTACATCCCAAATTGAATAACTAATTCCTGACGTTCTTTCTACATAACGGTAGTTCACAGAATTGCTAAAATTTTTAAACCATTGCATCGCATAATTTCCTACCAATTGGTGCTTCATGGAATTGATGGAGTATCTTGAATAAGCTGCACTACTTTTCTTTACATCGTCTTCCATAAAAGTATACCCTATTTTAATTTTTTGAGGCAACGTATTCAACTGAAATCGGAAATCTAATTGTGTTTCAAATCCTCTTGTGTTAACGTCTTGTATGTTTTGAGGGGTATAAACAATATCTGCTTCTGTAGGTCTTACATAGTCAATTAAATCTTTTGAATCTCTATTAAATGCAGCCCACGTAAAATCAAAATTTTGAGTCAGCCATTTAAATCCTATTTCTTCAGAAAGCGCATCTTCTGGTTGCAAATCTTTATTTCCGATAGCTTGTGGGCCCACATAGTATAAATCGGTATAAGTAGGTACTCTATAGGTATACCCTATGTTCCCATATACCCTGAACGAATTAGAAATTTGATAGCCCAAGTCTAAACCAGGGAATGCCTTGTTGTCAAAATCTGAAAAATAAGATACCGCAAGTCCAGGTGTTACATCCAACTTATTTTTCAAAAACTGAAAACGATGTTCTAAAAATAGAGTCGCCATTTCTCTTGAATTATCGCCCAATCGATTACTTGAAATATAATATTTTGCTACTTCTAACCCAAAACCCGTAATTCCTGTTTTTGATTCATAAGCCCCGTTAAATTCTGCCGCAAATTTATTTGTGATGTGAAGATTTCGGTAAATCGATGGATTACTTCTTATGTATAGATATTCATCCTGATTTCTTCTCCAATATAGTCTTGGTTTCCAAGTAAAATTTCCTTTTTTAATAACCGTTGACAACCCAACTAAATTCGCCTGAGTTGCTTCATATTGTTCGGTTGCTGAAGGAATTCCGTAAAAACCATTGGCGCCAAATTTCCGTTCAGAATAAGAGGTAAGCAATTCAATAGGCAATTTATTTTTATTGAATTGACTTTTTAACACATAGTTGGTGTTGTCAAAATCGGTATTGTGACGGTACCCTTCCGAGAAGTTTTTCGAAAAATGTATCAAATGATTGCTTTCTTCTAGTTGAATTGTTCCGGTGGTTTCAGCATTGAATTGACCAAAAGAACCCCCATGAATTTTTGCAATTAGAGCGTTCTCACCACTATCTTTAGTAACGATATTCACAGCACCTGTAAAAGCATTTTGTCCAAAAATACGAGCAGCGGGTCCTTTTATAATTTCAATTCGTTTGATCATTTCAATAGGCAAAGCTAAATTCATAGTATGGTGTCCGGTTTGAGGATCATCTACTTTAAATCCATCTATTATGAGTAGTGTTTGATCAAAACCACCCCCTCTGATATACAAATCGGCTTGCATACCATTTACTCCTTGTCTTCTTACATCTATTCCTGCGACTTGTTGTAATGCATCGGCAACATTAGTAACGCCTAATTTTTTAATATCTTCAGCCGTAACGATTTGAATCGTTCTTGAATTTTCTTTGAAAGGCAAATCAATTCGAGAAGACGTAATGATTATGTTATTTAAGGTGTCTGACTGAGGTTGCTGCACTTGAGCTTTGAGAGCCATTGATCCAAATAGTGCAAGGCAAAATATTCCTTTTTTCATTTTTTGTTTTTTGTTGGTGCAAATTTCATGAATTTTTGTAACAATACCATACCCCCTTTAAAGAATTTAAGGATGAAATACCAATTGAAGCGCATAAAAAAAGTCCTGCAGCTGCAGGACTTTTATCGTATAATTACATTGTCTTAGTCGGCTAAAACAATAATCTTGTTTTCATTCATTTCTATGGTACCTGAAGCAATTGGCAACCAATAAGTTTGCTCATTTACTTTATTGAATTTTGAAACAAATTCTTTTTCAATAGCCATATTTTGAGCATTAATTTTCACATTCCCTTTGCCTAATAAAGAAACAATAGGAGCGTGATTGTTTAGCATTTGAAACTCCCCATTAATTCCAGGAACCGATACCGAAGTAACTTCTCCTCTAAATAATGTAGCTTCTGGCGATACTATTTCTAAAATCATAAATTTAAGTGATTAGTGATTAGTGATTAGTGATTAGTAAGTAACTGGATACTGTGACTGTACACTGAATACTAAAATTATGCTTCTGCTAACATTTTTTGTCCAGCTTCAATAGCTTCTTCGATAGTACCTTTTAAGTTAAATGCTGCTTCAGGTAAGTGGTCTAACTCACCGTCGATAATCATATTAAATCCTTTGATGGTATCTTTGATATCTACTAATACTCCAGGAATACCCGTAAATTGCTCTGCTACGTGGAACGGTTGTGACAAGAAACGTTGTACACGACGAGCACGAGATACGGCTAATTTATCATCTTCAGATAACTCTTCCATACCTAAGATGGCGATGATATCTTGTAATTGTTTGTATTTTTGAAGAATTTCTTTTACTCTCTGAGCACAGTCATAATGTTCAGCACCTAAGATTTCTGGAGTTAAGATACGAGAAGTAGAATCCAATGGATCTACCGCTGGATAAATACCTAACTCAGCAATTTTACGAGACAATACAGTTGTTGCATCTAAGTGAGCAAACGTAGTTGCTGGTGCAGGGTCTGTTAAGTCATCCGCAGGAACGTAAACCGCTTGTACAGATGTAATAGATCCTTTTTTAGTAGAAGTAATACGCTCTTGCATCGCACCCATTTCAGTTGCTAATGTAGGTTGGTAACCTACTGCAGAAGGCATACGGCCTAATAAAGCCGATACTTCAGAACCTGCTTGTGTAAAACGGAAAATATTATCAACGAAGAATAATACATCTTTACCTTGGTCAGAACCAGCGCCATCACGGAAATATTCAGCAATAGATAATCCTGAAAGTGCAACACGAGCACGAGCTCCAGGTGGCTCATTCATTTGTCCGAAAACGAAAGTTGCTTTTGACTCTCTCATTCCTGGCATATCAACTTTGGATAAATCCCATCCTCCATTTTCCATAGAGTGCATAAATTCATCACCATATTTTATAATTCCTGACTCCAACATCTCACGAAGTAAGTCATTTCCTTCACGTGTTCTCTCTCCTACTCCTGCAAATACAGAAAGACCCCCGTGACCTTTTGCAATATTGTTAATCAACTCCTGAATTAATACAGTTTTACCTACTCCGGCACCACCAAATAATCCGATTTTTCCTCCTTTTGCATAAGGCTCAATCAAGTCGATTACTTTAATACCTGTAAATAATACTTCAGAAGAAGTAGATAAGTCTTCAAATTTTGGTGCAGTTCTGTGAATTGGCAAACCGTTTGCACCCGCTTTTGGTAAATCACCTAAACCATCGATTGCATCACCAATTACATTAAATAAACGACCAAAAACGTCAGCTCCAATTGGCATTTGAATAGGTGCGCCAGTAGCAACTACTTCTACACCTCTTGCTAAACCATCTGTTGAGTCCATAGAAATGGTACGCACAGTGTTTTCACCAATGTGAGATTGAACTTCTAGTACTAATAAAGTACCGTCTTTTTTAGTGATTTCTAATGAATCGTAAATTTTAGGTAATTCAGCATTTGCGTCGTTAAACACGACATCAACAACTGGCCCGATAATTTGTGCAACTTTTCCTGTGATTCTAGACATTGCTTATGTATTTATTTAATAGCTAATTAATGTTGAAAAAATGATGTATTTTTCCGAGTGCAAAGATAGTTTTTTTAGATGCAATTATGCAATATATTTTTTGAAATTTTTATAGAAAAAAAGCGAAATTTTTCAATTTCGCTTTTAAAATGTTATTCTACGGTTACCGATTTTGCTAAATTTCTGGGTTGGTCCACATTACAACCTCTCAAAACAGCAATATGATAGGATAAAAGCTGTAACGGAATTGTCGTTAACAAAGGAGTAAACGGCTCGTTTGTTTCTGGAATTTCTATCACGTGATCAGCTAAGGCTTTAACTTGTGTGTCGCCTTTGGTAACCACCGCTATAATTTTACCACTTCTTGATTTGATTTCTTGAATATTACTTACCACTTTATCGTAATGCCCTTTGTTCGGTGCAATTACGATAACAGGCATATGTTCGTCAATTAAGGCAATAGGTCCGTGTTTCATCTCTGCAGCCGGATAACCTTCGGCATGGATGTATGAAATTTCTTTTAATTTCAATGCGCCTTCTAAAGCTACTGGAAAATTATAACCTCTACCTAAGTATAAGCAATTGGTTGCATCTTTATAAATTTCAGCTATTTCTCTGGCCACATCATTGGTCAACAAAGCTTCCTGAACTTTTTCTGGTATTAATTCTAATTCCAACAAATAGCGTTGGTAGTCGGAATTAGACAAGGTTCCTTTTGCTTTTGCCAATCTAAGAGCTAACAAGGTTAGAATGGTGATTTGCGTCGTAAATGCTTTAGTAGATGCTACGCCGATTTCTGGTCCAGCATGGGTATAAGCACCAGCATGGGTTTCACGAGAAATTGATGATCCTACTACATTACAAACTCCAAATACAAAGGCACCGTTTTCTTTGGCTAACTTAATGGCTGCTAATGTATCAGCTGTTTCTCCCGATTGTGAAATAGCGATAACCACATCATCTTTATTGATGATTGGGTTTCGGTATCTGAATTCGGAAGCGTATTCTACTTCAACGGGTATTCTTGAAAATTCTTCAATGATGTATTCGGCTACCAATCCAGCATGCCAAGAGGTACCGCAGGCAACAATCAAAATGCGTTTTGCATTTAAGAATTTTTCAATATTATCTTCCACACCTGACATTTGGATGATGCCTTTGTTTGCCAAAAGTCTTCCTCTGTAGTTATCTTTAATTACATTGGGTTGCTCATATATCTCTTTCATCATGAAATGGTCATATCCGCCTTTTTCAATTTGCTCCAAGTTTAATTGAAGCTCTTGAATATAAGGATCCACCAATGAATCATCTTTGATTTTTCTAACTTTTAAAGGCTTGTGTAATCGCACAATGGCCATTTCTTCATCTTCTAGATAAATGCCATTTGACGTGTATTCAATAAAAGGGGTCGCATCAGAAGCAATAAAAAACTCGTCTTCGCCAATTCCAATAGC